>Ga0182024_10000115_pt1 | contig 167447 bp, 151 predicted proteins | sample P32metaG_FD_120480 | JGI IMG/M metagenome (GOLD analysis project Ga0182024, IMG submission 120480) | Permafrost microbial communities from Stordalen Mire, Sweden - P3-2 metaG (Illumina Assembly) | ecosystem: Environmental > Terrestrial > Soil > Wetlands > Permafrost | place: Sweden: Stordalen... | reverse complement strand
CCAACCAGATCCCGACCGCGTCCTCCTGCTCCGCGATCGCGACGCCGGCCGTCAACGCGGCGGGGGTCGCCGTCCTCGGCGTCAACACAACGGCCAACGTCACCAATGCGTGCCTCGGCAATGGGGCGTTTTTCAACCCCTCGCAGGATTTGATGCCGACCTTTGTCGGGCGCCTCCGTGTCGACCAGCCGTGGGGCCATCTGCAGTTCGGCGCGACGACGGTCGGGTACACCCTGAACGACGGCAGATTCCTCGATAGGAGCTATCTCGGCTATGGCGGCTCGGTGTCGGGCCATTTCTTCACCTGGGGCAAGGACAGCATCGGCGGCGGCATCGCCGGGGGCGACGGCATCGGCGACCAGATCGCCAACAACATCGGGGTGGCGACCAATTTTGGCGGCGCCCTCAACGGCCAGGCGGTCAACGCCAGCAACAGCTCATCGCAGTTCACTACGGCCCGGGCGGCGTACGATGCGTCGGTGCTGGGCTCGACCATCACCTCCTATTCGGCCCGCATCTACTACGAGCATTGGTGGACCGGCCAGATGCGCTCGGATGTCGACTTCAGCATGAACCACAACGATATCCCCGCCTTCATCCAGGCCACCGGTCGGGCGGCGAACAACAAGGAGCTCGACCTGACGCACCTCAACCTGATCTGGAGCCCGGTCGCGTTTGTCGATCTCGGGATCGAGGGCGCCTGGGGCCATCGCGTCGTCGTGAATAATAATAAGGGCGATGCGTATACCCTGCAGACCTCGATGAAGGTCAGGTTCTAGTTGAACCCCCAGCGGGCCCGCCGGGGCGCTGCTCCGGCGGGCCCCTTGTGGCCCATCGGCCGGTAACATGGAACATGGAAGCGGCCCATGATCTCGCTCATCGAAGGCCTTCCTGACGATGTCGTGGGTATCGTCGCGACAGGAAAGGTGACCAAAACAGACTGCGATCGGGTATTTATCCCGGCGGTCCAGCAGATCCTCAGCCGGCACGACAAGATCCGGCTCTATTACGAACTCAGCTCGCGCTTTCCGGGCGCCGCCTGGGACGACCTGCAGGCGGGGATCGAGGCGTGGCCGCGATGGGAACGGATCGCGGTCGTTACCGATGTCGGCTGGGTCAGACACACGGTCAACGCGCTGCGCTTCCTGATCCCCGGCGATATCCGCGTGTTCGCCACGATCCGGGCGCAAGAAGGACGCGATTGGATCGCCGCCGAATCGGGATCACATATGCCTGCGCGGGCGCAACCGGTCGGCGGCGATCTCGCCCCCCTTAAGCACCAGCCTGATCTTATCGAGATCCTGCAATAGGCCTATGTCCGCCAGCGGGTCGCCGGCGACGACCACGAGGTCGGCGAGCTTGCCGGCTTCGACCGTGCCGAGATCGGCAGCCTCGCCGAGGCATTCGGCGGCCCAGCCGGTCGCCGCCTGCAACGCCTGCATCGGGGTCATCCCGGCCCCCACCAGGCATAAGAGCTCGCCCGCATTGGCCGGATGGCCGTGCCCGCCAGCATCGGTGCCGGCGACGATCTTGACGCCGATCGCAAGCGCCCGCTTGATGCTCTCGATGTGATGCTCGAAGAGCGCCTCGGCGCGTTCGCGGACATGCGGCTGCGGCGATTTCCTGTGGTACTCGTAAACCAACAGGGTGGGCACGAAGAAGATGCCGCGCTCGGCCATGCGTTCGAGGTGGCGCGGGTCTTCATCGAGATAGCTGCCGTGCTCGATTGAATTGACCCCGGCCTCGATCGCGATATCGAGCCCGCGGCCGCCCAGCGCATGGCACATCACGCGGCGGTCGAGCGCCTGCGCCTCGTCGACCAGGGCTTGCATCTCGTCGAGGTTGAAGGCGCCGTCCCTCGGCCCATGCCCGGGCCGCGAGCTGGCCCCCCCAGTCGTCGCGCATTTGATGACGTCGGCCCCGGCCCGCACCATCCGGCGCACCACCGGCCGCATTTCGGCCAGGCTGTTGACGACGCTGTCCGGCAATAAGGGATCGCCCGGGATGCAGCAGCAATCGTCGAGCGGCAAGCCCGACGGACTGACCGCGTCGCCGATGCCGCCGATCGGCGAGATGATCGACAGCGATAAGACGAGCCGCGGGCCCGGGATCAACCCCTCCTCGATCGCGTGCTTGAACCCGACATCACACCCGGCGGCGTCGCGGATCGTCGTGTAGCCGGCGGCGAGCGTGTTTTTCAGCACCGCGGCGGTGCGCAGATGGCGGGTGCTCTGCGGCTCGTCGAGCCGCCAGCGATGCGCCAGATCGTAGCGGTGATTGGCCATGTGGTCGTGGCAGTCGATGAGCCCGGGCAGGATCGTCAGGCCGGCGACGTCGATGATCTCCGCGTCGGCCGGGAAGTCGCTCTCGCTCTGGGTCGTGACCGCGGCGATCCGGTCATCGCGAATGACGATTGTCGCGCCGTTAATCGGCGCGACACCGGTGCCGTCGATCAGCCGCCCATTCTTCAGGACAATCATCAGATCCTCCCCGTTCAGCCGGCTACAGCTCAGGCCGCCGCGCCCGCCACGTGGTGGCCTCCTCATAAGCATGGGCGAGGCGCAGCACCGTCGCGTCGGCGAAGCGCTTGCCGACGATCTGGAACGATAGCGGCAGCCCCGTATCGGTGAAGCCGCAGCACACCGACATCGCCGGGCTGCCGGTCACGTTGAACGCTATCGTCAGGCTGGGCCGTTCGAGGATCGCGAATTTCGGCACCGAGTCGATCGGCGGCGCCTCGCTCGGCGCGGCGGCGGTCATCACCAGATCGAGATCGGCCATCGCCCGATCAAGTTCATCGATCAGCTCGCGGCGGCGGCGCAGGGCCTGCACGTAATCGGCGCCGGTGACGAGGCCGGCCAGCGCCATGCGGTCGCGGAAGATCTCGCCGTAATCGGTGAAGCGCGTCCGCAGATTGGCCTCGTGGATCGCGTAGGCCTCCGCCTGCATGATCGCCATGCCGCAGGCCGCCCAATCGGCGAGCGGCGACAGGGTCACCTCGCGCACCGTGCAGCCGAGGCCTTCGAGGGTTTGCGCGGCCGTCGCGATCGCCGCCCGCGTCGCGGCGTTCGCCTCGTTGTCATCTTCGTAGAAATGGCGGACGAGGCCGATGCGCAGCCCCTTGACCGGGCCCTGGAGCGCGGCGCGGTAATCCGGGATCGGGTGGTCCGCGCTCGCCGGATCGGCGGGATCGTGTCCGGCCATCGCCTGCAGCATGATCGCGCAATCCTCGGCCGTCCATGCGAGCGGCCCGGCATGGTCGAGCGAAAACGCGAGGGGGAGAATACCCATCCGGCTGATGAGGCCATAGGTCGGCTTCAACCCGGCGAGCCCGCAATAGGCGGCGGGGCCGCGGATCGAGCCGCCGGTGTCGCTGCCGGTGCCGCCGAGCACGAGCCCCGCCGCGACCGCGGCGCCCGTGCCGCTCGACGAGCCGCCGGTAAAGCGGGTCGGATCCCACGGGTTGCGCGCCGGCGGCCAGGGCAGATCGAAGCTCGGCCCGCCGAGGGCGAATTCATGCGTCGCGAGCTTCCCCATGACGACCGCGCCGGCGGCGCGCAGCCGCTTGACCGAGAAGGCGTCGGCCTTCGGCACATGGTCCTGCATGACCTTGGAATGGCCGGTCGTCGCGACCCCGGCGGTCTCGTATATGTCCTTGAGGCCGATGGGGATGCCGTGCAATGGCCCGCGGTACTTACCCCCGGCGATCTCCGCCTCGGCCGCGCGGGCATCGGCGCGCGCCTCGTCACCCAAGACGCGGATGAAGCTGTTGAGCTTCCCGTCGAGCCGGGCGATGCGGTCGAGCCGGCTGTCGACAAGCTCGACCGGCGACAGCTCCTTCTTTTCGATGAGCCGCGCCGCCTCGGCGATCGTCAGGAAATCGGGGACCATGGCTCAAGCCTCCGGAAAGCGCACGACGTGCGCCGGTTCGGCGGCGACATCGCGGCCGCCGGGCGGGCGCAGCCGCCTCTGCACATCCTCGAGGAGCGGCGTCGCCGCGGCGATCTCGTCGCGCTCCTTCGCCGGCACCTCGATCCCGAGCCGGACCAACGCCGCATCGAGTTCCTGTCGGGTCATGTCCAGCCTCCACAAGCTCGCAGTGCTCTCGTTAAGCTTGCCTAACGAGGTAACCTATATATGACTATCTAGCTCATGGCATTCGCTGTCGTCGAGTATGTCGGTGAGGACGGTTCGAATCCCTACAAGCGCTGGTTCGACGGCTTGCACCCTCAGGCGGCGACAAAGGTGGCGGCTGCGAGGGCGCGGCTGGAGCTTGGGAACACGTCGAATGTCAAACGGATCGGAGCTATTTCGGAGTATCGCATCGATTGGGGGCCGGGTTACCGGCTCTATCTCGCAATCGAGGGCGACACTTTGATCATTCTGCTCGGTGGCGGCACCAAAAAAGGCCAGCGGTCTGACATCCGCCGGGCGCGAGGGATGTTCGAGGATTACAGGGAGCGCAAGGCGGCCATGCCGGACTCAAGGGAAGAGGTGAAGTGATGGCGTTGACCCGCGATTCCAGGCGGACGGTCATCGAGCGAGTACGGCGGGATCCGGCATTCGCCAAGGCATTGCTTGATGAGGCGGCGACGCTGTTTCTCAACGGCGAGGCGCAAACGGCGCGGCTCATTCTCCGCGACCTAGTCAACGCGACCGTCGGGTTTGAGGGGTTAGCCCGCGAGACCACCAAACCGGCCAAGAGCCTGCACCGCATGCTGTCCGAGGATGGCAATCCTAGCATGGACAACCTCGCCGCCATCTTCTGCGCCGTGCGCAAGCGGCTCGGCGTCGAGCTTGAGGCGCACGCTGTCGAAGCTGCCTGAGTTTGTAGGGCGGAAGAGCGAAGCGTTTTCCGCCTATTGGTGTTGGCGCCACCACAAGCCCTCCCCTGAAAGCGCGGAAGGGCGGGAGCTGCAGCCGCTCACCCTCAGTTGCGGCGGTTGCCCTTCGCCTCCCGGAGCGGGGTGCCGCTTTCGGCGAGGCGGCGCAACAGGGGCGAGGGCGCCCAGCGCTCACCATAGCGCTGATGCCAGGCGGCGATCTGGTTATAGACCTCGCGCACCCCGATGGTGTCGGCCCAGTACATCAGCCCGCCGCGATAGCGTGGGAAGCCGAAACCATGGAGCCACATCACGTCGACATCGCTGGCGCGCAACGCCTTCCCCTCGTCGAGGATCTTGCAGGCTTCGTTGACGCTTGCGAACAACAGCCGCTTCAGGATCTCGTCGGCGTCGAACTCGCGCTGCGGGATCTTCATCTCGGCCGCCGTTTCCTTGATGATGCGGGTTACTTCCGGGTCGGGGTGCGGGGTGCGGTCGCCGGGCTCGTAGCGGTACCAGCCCTTGCCGTTCTTCTGGCCGAGCCTGCCGGCTTCGACGATGCGGTCGGCGATCGGCATCTTCCGATAGTTGGGGTTCTGCTCGGCGCGGCGCTTCCTCGTGTCGTAGCCGATATCGAGACCCGAGAGATCAGCGACCGCGAAGGGGCCGAGCGGATAGCCGAAATCGACCATGACCTTGTCGACCTGCTCGGGGAGGGCGCCTTCCTCGGCCAGGAGGTTCATCTCGATGCCGAACGGGGCGCGGCTGCGATTGGCGAGAAAGCCGTCGGTGTTGCCGGCCCAGCCGCTGACCTTGCCGATCTTGCGGCCGAGCGCCATCGCCGTGGCGATCACATCGGGGGCGCTCTTGGTGCCCTCGACCACCTCGAAGAGCTTCATCACATTGGCCGGCGCGAAGAAATGCGTGCCGGCGACGTCCTGCGGCCGCCTCGTCGCATTGGCCATGATGTCGATGTCGATGCCGGAGGTGTTGGAGAACAAGAGGGTGCCGGGCTTCATCACCGCATCGAGCTTTTTCCAGACCTCCTCCTTGACCGGGATCTGCTCGAACACCGCCTCGATGACGACGTCGCAATCGGCGATGTCGTCGAGGCTGGCGACCGGGTGGATGCGGGCCATGCGCCGCTCCATCTCGTCCTCTCCGAGGCTGCCGCGCTTGACGCTCGTTTCGTAATTGGCGCGGATGCGGGCGATGCCGCGGTCGAGCGCCTCCGGCGTCGCGTCGGTGATCTTCACGTCGAAGCCGTTATCGGCAAAGCTCATCGCGATGCCGCCGCCCATCGTGCCGGCCCCGACCACCGCCGGGTTGTCGGTCGGGCGCAGTTTCGTCTCGCGCGGGATGTGCGGCAATTTCGCAACCTCGCGCTCGGCGAAGAAGGCATAGCGCAATGCCCGCGCCTCCTCGGAATTGACCTGCTCGTCGAAGAGCTTCCGCTCGAGCGCGCAGCCCTCGTCGAAGGGCAGCGTCGTGGCGGCCTCGACCGCCTCGATGCAGGCATAGGGCGCGCGCTGGTTGCGGGCGCGCCGGGCGATCGATTTGCGGGTCGCCTCGAACAGCGCCGGCGTTCCCTCGGCGAGCTTGTCCGTCTTATCGCGGATGCGCGGCAGCGGGCGCTGGTCGGCGATGCGGCGGGCAAAGGCGATCGCCGACCCCTTCAGGTCTGCCTCCGGCACGATCTCGTCGATGATGCCCAACTTGTGCGCCTCAGCGGCCGGGACGTGGCGGCCCGAGGTGATCATCTCGAGCGCCGCCTTCGGGCCGATGAGGCGCGGCAGGCGCTGGGTCCCGCCGGCGCCGGGCAGGATGCCGATCAGCACCTCGGGGAGGCCCACCTTGGCGCTCGGCACGGCGACCCGATAATGGCAGGCAAGCGCGATTTCGAGCCCGCCACCCAAGGCATAGCCGTGGATCGCGGCAACCACCGGCTTCGCGCTGTCGTCGAGCACGTCATAGGGCCGCCGCCCGCTCGGCGGGGCGGACGGCCCCTTGCCGAACTGGCGGATGTCGGCGCCGGCGATAAAGCTGCGCCCCGCGCCAACTAATACCATCGCCTTCACCGCCGGATCGGCATTCCCTTTGTCGACCGCCGCGACGATCCCCTCGGGCACCCCCGGCGACAGCGCGTTGACCGGCGGGTTATCGACGGTAACAACGCCGATCCCGTTATCGTTCTCAAAGCGGACCAGCTCGCCTTCAGCCATTTTCGTTCCTCCAGTAACGGAATTGATTCACCAATGAGGCAATGAGACAGTAAGTTAAGTAGAAGAAAATCTACAACCTCAGCCGTCGAATGCCGTCTTTGAGTACCGCTGTGTTGAAATTTAACAAAAGACCGGTGCGAATGCCGCTTAGTTTCAGGTAGGTGAGCATTTGCGCTTCATAAATTGGCATCAATCGCTCCGCCGTCTTCAGCTCCAGGATGACCTGATTTTCAACCACCACGTCCATCCGATAGCCGCAGTCCAGTCGTATTCCCTTATAGACGATGGGCAGAGGGACTTGACGGCGGTAGCCGAGGGCATTCTGCGCTAACTCGTAACACAGGCATTCTTCATATGCCGACTCCAACAGGCCGGGTCCGAGCTGGCGGTGAACTTCTATGGCGAAGCCGATTACCTTCTCGGTCAGCAGATCATTTTCGTGCGATGCGGCCATCGACTCAATCTCTCACTGCCTCACCGCCTCACTGGTGATCAAACTGTCGCCTGCGTCCCCAAAATCACCGTGCTTTGCGACGACAAGACGCCGCCATTGCCGTGCGCTATCGCGGTTTCGGCGCCCGGCACCTGGCGCGCGCCAGCCTCGCCGCGCAATTGCCGTACCGCCTCGATGAGGAGGAAGAGGCCGTACATGCCGGGATGGCAATAGGAAAGGCCACCGCCATTGGTATTGACCGGCAACCCGCCGCCGGGCGCGATATGGCCGCCCTCGACAAAGCGCCCGCCTTCGCCTTTAGGACAAAACCCGAGATCCTCGAGAAAGAGAATGGGGTTGATCGTGAAGGCGTCGTAGAGCTCGACGACATCGATGTCCGTGGGCCCGAGCCCGGCCATCGCGTAGGCCTCGCCGCCCGATTGGAGCGCCCCGGTAAGGGTCAAATCGGGCATGCTCGAAATATTGGCGTGGGTAATCGCCGATCCGCAGCCCAGCACATAAACCGGCGGCTTTTTGAGGCTCCGGGCGGGCTCGGGCGCGGTCAAGACGATGGCACCCCCGCCGTCGGTGACGAGACAAATGTCGCGCACCGTGAACGGATAGCTGACCATACGGGCGCCAATGATTTCGGGGATCGTCAGCGGCTTTTTTTCCCAGGCGGCCGGGTTGAGGAGCGCCCATTGCCGCGCCGCCACCGCAACCGCAGCCATCTGCTCGCGGGTCGTGCCGAATTGGTGCATGTGGCGCGAGGCGGCGAGCGCATAGGCGGTCGACGGCAAAAACGGCCGGTACGGCGTCTCGAACGGGTTGATTTCGCGCACCGAGGCCTGGCGGCGGCCGACGCTCCTCTGCGTCGAGCCATAGGCAATGACCGCGACCTCGCACATCCCGAGCTGGATCGCCGCCAGCGCATGCGCGACATGGAACATGAAGGAGGAGCCGCCGAGGATCGTCGTATCGATAAAGGAAGGCGAGATCCCGAGATATTCGCTCAAGCTCAGCCCCGAGGTACGGCTCTGGGTCGCCGCGCAAAGGAGGCCGTCGACGTCCTTCAGCGCGAGCCCGCAATCATCGAGCGCGCGGGTGATGCCCTGCGCCATCAGATCGATCGGATTGAGGCCATCGGCGACCTGGCCGAGATCGCTTTCGGCGGCGCCGACGATCGCCGCAGCGGCGCGTTTGAGCCCGGTCATGGCGCGCCCTCTAACGGTACGAAGACCGGATAGGCCGGCTCGTCCCCCGCTTTATCGCCACTGGGTCTATGGATGCGAAAGCGAACCCGCAGGCCAATCTTGACCGCCATCGGATCGATGTCCTCGACCCGGCTCATCAGTCGGAAGCCCTCGTCCAAATCGATGAGGGCGACATTGTAGGGCGGGCCCTCGGCCGGGTGGGTGACGGTCGTCGCATAGACCGTGCCGAGCCCCGAGGCGACCCGCCATTCGAGCGCCGTAGAGCCCGAATAGGGACAGACCAGGCGCGGATAGAACACCGCGCGGCCCGCCTGCGGGCTCCACTGGTAGGCCAGTTCGCCCTTGTCGAGATGAGCCTGATAAATCGCCAGCGGCGATTGTGGCATCGAGTGTTCCTTCCGTACGGACGACAATTCTGTCGGGTTGGCAAAGCCGCAGCAAGCGCCGCAAATTCATTGTTTGTCATTCCGGGCCTCTGGAATATGGGTTCCGGGCTCGGCCTCCGGCCGCCCCGGAATGACAGGCTTGGGCTACGCGGCTCTGGCGGAGGTTGCGGCGTCGATCCGGCTGGCGGCGCGGATCATGTCGCAGGCCTTCTCGGCGATCATGATCGTCGCGGCGTTGGTGTTGCCGGAGATGACGGTCGGCATCACCGAGGCGTCGACGACGCGCAAGCCCGCGATGCCGTGCACCCGCAACTCGCTGTCGACCACCGCGTTGTCGTGCGGCCCCATCATGCAGGTGCTGGTCTGGTGGAAGGTGGTGCTGCCGGTCTGGCGGGCGTGATCGAGGAGGCCCTCGTCGCTGTCGACCTCGGCGCCCGGCCAGAATTCCTCGACGACATGGCGCTGCATGGTCGGGGTCTGGAAAATGCGCCGCGAGATCTTGAGCGCGGCGATCATCGTCTCCTGGTCGGCGCGCGCCGAGAGATAATTTGGCTGCATCGCCGGCGGCACCGCCGGGTCCGGCGATTTAATGCGGAGCCACCCGCGGCTTTCCGGCCGGCACGGGATCGCGACCAGCGAGCAGCCCGGGAACGGGTGCATCGGCGCACCGGGTTTATCAAAGCTGCCGGCGAGGAACTGGTACTGCACATCGGGTGACGCCAGGCCCTCGCGGGTCTTCGCGAACATCCCGATTGGGGCCGCCCCCATCATCAAGGCGCCGCGCCGCCCGAAGATGTATTCGAGGCCGGTCTGCGCCTGACGCACCCAGCTGCGCGAGATCTCGTTCAGCGTATTGGCGCGGCGCGCTTTATAGATGAGGCGAACGCCCAAATGGTCCTGCAGATTGTCGCCGACCCCGGGGAGCGGATGCACCACCGCGATGCCGTGCTCGTGTAGGAGCTCAGCCGGGCCGATCCCCGATAATTGCAACAGCTGCGGCGACAACAAGGAGCCGCCGGCGAGCAGCACCTCGCGCCGCGCCCGCACCCGCCGGATGGCGCCGTTCCGGGCATATTCGAGGCCGACCGCGCGCTTGCCGTCGAACAGCACGCGATGGGCGAAGGCACGGATCTCGACATCGAGGTTGGGGCGCTTCATCGCGGGGCGCAGATAGGCAATTGCCGCGCTGCATCGGCGCATCCCGCGGACGGTCAGCTGGTAATTGCCGACGCCTTCCTGTTCGGCGCCGTTGAAATCAGGGTTGGCCGGAAACCCGGCCTCCTGCGCGCCCCCGATGAAGGCGTCGTGCAGCTCGTGGTGCGCGCGCAGGTCGGAGATGTCGAGCGGACCGCCGGCGCCATGATAATCGTCGGCGCCGCGCTCCTGGTTCTCGGTGCGGCGGAAATACGGCAGCACATCGTCATAGGACCAGCCGACATTGCCAAGCTGGCGCCAATAGTCGAAATCCTGGCGCTGGCCGCGGATGTAGATGAGCCCGTTGATCGAGCTGGAGCCGCCAAGCACTTTTCCACGCGGCCACGAAATTCGGCGTCCGCCCAGCCCCGGCACCGGCTCCGTTTCGAACTGCCAGGTGATGCCGGGGTGATAGATGTTGCGGTAGAACCCGGCCGGGATATGGATCCACGGATTCGTGTCCTTGCCGCCGGCCTCGATCACCAGCACCTTCGTCGCCGGATCGGCGGAGAGCCGGTTGGCCAAGACGCAGCCGGCTGAGCCGGCGCCGACGATGACGAAATCGTATTCCGCGTCGAATTGCATTGCTTGCCTCATGCGCGGTTAAGCGGCGCGTCGGTGCGCTGTTGCAGCGCCTCGATCGTCATGCCGGACACCATGTCGACGACGGCAAAGCCCTCCGGGGTCACGTCGATGACCGCGAGATCGGTATAGACGCGGACGACGCAGGCCTTGGCAGTCAAGGGATAGGTGCAGCGGTGCAAGAGGCGCGGCTCGCCCGAGCGGGTGGTGTGCTCCATCACCACCCAGATGCGCCGGGCGCCGGCCGCTAGATCCATCGCCCCGCCGATCGCCGGGGCATCGTCGTCGTCCGAGCGCGCCCAATTGGCGAGGTCGCCGTTCGCCGCCACCTGAAACGCGCCGAGCACGCACAGATCGAGATGCCCGCCGCGTACGAGGGCGAAGCTGTCGGAATGGCTCATGTAGCTGGCGCCGGAACGCAAGGTTACATACTGGCTGCTCGCGTTGATCAGCCATCGGTTGATCTTGTCCGGCGCCGGCGCCGGGCCCATCCCGATAATCCCGTTCTCCGAATGGAACACGACCTCGCGCTCGGGCGGCACGTAGTTGCCAACGAGGGTCGGGATGCCGATGCCGAGGTTGACCGACCACCCTTCCGGAATGTCCTCGGCGAGGCGCGCGGCCAACGCCGCGCGTTCGAGCGGCTGCCAGTTTGGGGTTTCAGCCATTGGCCTCTCCTGAATTCCGCCCCCTCGGCCGGGCTTGCCCCGGCCGTCCACGTCTTCCGGTAGGGGCTTCCGCCGGGGAAAAGACGTGGGTGGCCCGGTCAAGCCCGGCCACGGGGACCCTGGCTTTTCGTGACGAAGTGAGCACGTGGTTCATTAGGTCTTGAGCGGCGGGTCGCCGGCCGCGACATGGACGAGGCGATCGACGTAGAGGCCGGGGGTGACGATCTCCTCCGGCGACAATTCGCCCAGTTCGACCATGTGCTGGGTCTGCGCGATGGTCAGCTGCGCCGCCGCGGCCATCACTGGGTTGAAGTTGCGCCCGGCGTCGCGGTAGACGAGATTGCCCCAGCGGTCGGCGCGCCACGCCTCGACGAGGGCAACATCGCCCGGCAGCGCCAGTTCGAGGATGTATTCGCGCCCGTTGAAGACGCGCACTTCCTTGCCCTCCGCGAGCTTGGTGCCGGCGGCGGTCGCCGTGTAGAAGGCGGGGATCCCGGCCGAAGCGGCGCGCATCCGCTCGGCCATCGTGCCCTGCGGCAGGATTTCAAGCTCGATCGCGCCGCGGGCAAATGCCTCCTCGAAAAGGACCGAGCCGCGGCTCCGGGCAAAGCTGCAGACGATCTTCCTGACCCGGCCCTCGCCAATGAGGCGCGCCACCCCTTCGCGGCCGCGCCCGGCGGTGTTGTGCACGACGGTGAGGTCGCGGGCGCCCTGCTCGATGAGGCCGTCGATCAAGGCGCGCGGCTCGCCGACCTGGGCAAACCCGGCGATCAGCACGGTCGATCCGTCCTTGATCCCACTCATCGCCTCGGCCACCGAACGGACCCTCTTGTCGATCATGCGCGCTCCGCCTTCTGATGCTTCGCCCGCTTGATTTAACCGGAAGCGGCGGCGAGGGGAACCCAAGATGGCGGCGGTCAGCCCTTGTGTTTCTGCGCCTCGACGAAGCTGCGCAACACGGCGTTGATGCGGGTCTGATAGCCGCGGCCGCGCCCTTTGAACCAGGCAATGATGTCCTTGTCGAGCCGCAAGGTCACCGGCGCCTTGCCCTGTGGCCAGACCACTCGGGCGTTGGCCCAATCCTCATCGGTCAGCGGCGGGTTGTCCGGGTCCTCGGCGGCATTCCGTTCGATCTCCTCCTCCGTCATCGAATGGACGCGGTCCCAGTCAGTGAGACTCTTCATTTTGCGGGCCTGCGCCAGCGTCACTCGCGTTATACGCTCTTCGCTCATTTCGTCCTGCCCTTCTGGCGCTGATGATACGTCGGCGCTCCCCGCGCCAAGTGGACGCGACCTGGATGATGACGTCGCCAAGCTGTCCGACGGCCCGGTACTGTCGCTCGCGGTAGTCCCGCCGCCGATCCTCGCTCTCGATGAACTGGCCGGCGAAGATCTCAATGGCGTCGACAAAGTCGATGCCGTGCTTGAGGATGTTGGCTTGGCGCTTAGCCTCGTCCCACTCGCTGTCCATCGCGGGAATAATAACAGATGTATGTACGAAACCGGAGACATTCCAGATGCCCACGATGATCCTTGTCGGCGATGTGAACCTTATGAATGTCGCCGACCCTTCCGTGCCGTTCGCGCTCGTGGCTCCCGAAATGCGCGCGGCGGACCTCGCCTTCGCCAATCTCGAATGCTGTCTATACCAGCCGACGGACGGCCACGCGGTCGAGCATGAAGGGTTTTTCGCCGACCCCGCCATTGCCGGCGAGGCGCTCGGGATCGCCGGGATTGCCGCGGTCGGGCTCGCCAACAACGTCAATTACGGCGCCGCCGCGATAGCGGGCTCGATCGCGCAGCTCGACCGGCTTGGCATTGCCCATACCGGGGCCGGCGGCGATCTCGCCCAGGCGTGCGCGCCGGCGATCGTCCGGGCGGGCGGGCTCGCCATCGGCTTTGTCCAGCGCAGTTCGGTCTACTGGCCGACCAATCACGAGGCGAGCGAGCACTCGGGCGGCATCGCGGTCATCCCCGGCCACACCGCCTACCAGGTGCCGGCGCACAAAGCCCGCCGCGATCTGCCGCCGATGAACCGGCCGGGCATCCCGCCGATCATCCTCACTTGGGCGGACAAGGCCTACCTCGCGGTCTTTGCCGACGCCATCGCCGGCCTGCGCCGCGAGGCCGATATCGTCGTTGCCTCGTGCCATTGGGGGCTGGGCGAAGAGGTCCTCGACTATATGCGCGAGATCGCGCACACCGCGATCGATGCCGGCGCCGATATCGTGATCGGGCACGGGCCGCACTACTCGCTGCCGGTCGAGCTTTATCGCAAGAAGCCGATCTTCTACGGGCTCGGCAGCTTCTCGTTCCATACCGGCCATGGCGGGCGGCGCCACGGCGACTGGATCGGCATGATGGTCCGGGTCGAAATCGGGCTGGCCGGGGTCGATGCGGCGCGCTTCCGTTTCGTGCGCCACAACGCCAAGAACGAAACCGTGCCCTGCGCGCTCGCCGCGGAAGGAGCGACCTTCGAGCGCATCGTCGCGAACAGCGCCCCCCTCGCCGCCCGCCTCATCCCAGAGGGCGACTGGGTGCGGCTCGCGCTTTAGCTTGCAACCGGTTGCGTCCTGCCGCGCCATCGGAATAGCATCCGCCGCCCCGACATTCCGCGGGGAGACAACAAGGCAAACCGTATGAAAGCGGTCATCTGCGAAGCGTTCGGCGGGCCCGAGGTGCTGGTGCTGCGCGAGCTGCCCGATCCGCCGCCGCCCGGCGCGGGCGAAGTACAGGTGCGCATCGCCGCGCGCGGCGTCCAATATGTCGATGTCCTGATGCTCGCCGGCAAATACCAGTTCCGGCCCGAGCCGCCCTTCATCCCGGGTAACGAGGGCGCCGGCGAGATCGTCGCGGTGGGCCCGGGGGCCACCGGCTTCAAGGCGGGTGACCGGATCATGAGCCGGCATCGGCTCGGCGCCTTCGCTCAGCTCGGCAACGCCCGGGCCGAGGATTGCGACCCCGTCCCCGCCGGCATGAGCATCGAAGAGGCGGCGGTGTTCCGCGGCGCCTACATGACCGCCTATCACGCCCTCGTACAGCGCGCCCGGATGAAGGCGGGCGATTGGGTGATGGTCAACGGCGCCGCCGGCGGCATCGGCATCTCCGCGATCCAGGTCGCGAAGCTCTTCGGCGCCACCGTCATCGCCACCGCCAGTACTGAAGAAAAACGCGCCGCCTGCCTCGAGGAGGGCGCCGATTACGCGATAGATTACCGCGCCGGCTTGCGCGACCGGGTCAAGGAGCTGAGCGGCGCCCACGACGGGGTCGACATCGTCTACGACCCGATCGGCGCCGATGTGTTCGACGAGTCGCTGCGCTGCCTCGCCTGGGGTGGGCGCATCCTGGTGCTCGGCTTCCTCGGCGGCGGGCCGTCGACGCCGCGCACCAACTATCTGTTGATCAAGGGCCTCGAAGTCATCGGCGTGCGGCTCGGCGGGGTTACCGAGCACCAGCCCGAGATCGGCCGCGCCAACATGAAAACATTGGCCGAGCTGGCCGGACAGGGGAAACTGCGCCCACGCATCTCGCACCGCTTTCCACTGGAGCGCGCCGGCGATGCGATCCAGGCGGTCATCGACCGCAAGGTGATTGGCAAGGCGGTCGTGGTCGGGTAGTGGAGAGCGGAGCCCGAAGCCGGCGGCCGGAATGGCCAGCCCGGCTGCCGGTTCGCGGATCGGGCCGATCGATCGCCCAGCCCTGGACCCATTGTCCGCGGTAACCGTTTTGAAAAATACACAGCATCGGAGGGCCGTCATGGCTGACCAAACCAATGCCGACATCGCCGAGTTGCAAACCGAGATCAAGCAACTCCGCAGCGACTTCGCCAAGATCGCCGGGACGATGCGCGACCTTGCCAGAGACGGGGTTGCCGGGGCTGAGGAAAAGGTGGCGGCCTCGGCCGACAAGCTGTGGACCGAAGCCAAGCGGCACGTTCACAACGTGGGCCGCGAAATCGAGGAAAAGCCGATCGCCTCGGCGTTTACCGCCTTCGCCACCGGCATCATCCTCGGCCTCTTCCTCGCCGGGCGCCGCGGGTAGAGCGGTCTTCGGCCGCGCGGCCAGGCCCGGGGGATGCACCAGTTCCTGTCACGCGTGACGATCTGGTCGGCAGCGGCGATCGCGGCCCTCATTTTCGTTGCCACGGCGGTTCTGTTCCTCGGCGCCGCGCTTTATCTGGCCCTGGTCCCGATCATGGCCCCGCCGTTCGCCGCCCTCGTCGTCGGCCTGGCCGGGTTCGTCATAGCGGGATTGATCATCCTCATAGCCCGCCTAACCTCCCGACGCGCGCCGTCCCGGTCCACCGATGCCAGCCCCACCGGCGATATCAACCAGGTCGCGGCGGCGCTCGGCGACCTGGCGGCGCGAGAGCTGACCTCGCAAACCCAAACCCATCCCTATCGCGCCTTTGGGGTAGCGCTGCTCGCCGGGCTGGCGGTCGGCATCAGCCCCGAATTACGCAATATCCTCAAGGGCGTGTTGAAGAAGTAGCACGCCCGCTTGTCGGGCCGCTCCGCGCTCACTCGTAGCTGACGCCGATCGTCTCGGCGACGAGGACCGGCCGGGTGCCGCCCTCGACCTCCATCGTGCCGTCGGAGGTGATCCGGGTGCCGCCGTTGTCGACCGGCTCCACGGATTTGATCGTGAGGCGCAGCCGGATGCGCGAGCCGGCCGGCACCATCCCGGTAAACCGCACCCGGTTGGCGCCGTAATTAAGGCCGCGCGAGCGGTGCTTGACCCGGTACAAGCTCGACGCCAGGCGCGGCACCAATGACAGCGTCAGCCAGCCATGGGCGATCGTCTTGCCGCCCGGCATCTCGCGCTTGGCGCGCTCGACATCGACATGGATCCATTGATGGTCGCCAGTGGCGTCGGCGAATTTGTCGATCTGCTCTTGCGTCACCGTATACCAGTCGCTGACCCCGATCTCCTTACCCTCATAGGCTTTCAGATCGGCCGCGCGTTCGACTTCCAGCATCGGGTGCTCCTCGGTTTGCCGTGTTCGGTTTAGACGTCATCCCGGCGAAGGCCGGGATCCACCGGTCAGCCGCTCATGCGTTAGCCAAAGTGGGTCCCGGCCTTCGCCGGATGACGGGAGAAGTGTGCTCACGGCCGCATGCAGAAGGCAGCTTCGCCCGGGCGGCGCAGTTTTTCGGCGAGGCGGGCGAATTCGACGGCGAGCTTCCTGGTGTCGCGCGGATCGATGATCTCCTCGATCCAGAAGGCTTCCGCGGTGCGAAACGGCGAGCGCAGCTTTTCCAGCCGCTCCTCGATCTCGCCGCGTTTGGCGGCCGGGTCGGGCGCCGCCGCGATCTCGGCACGGTAGGCGGCCTCGATCCCGCCTTCGAGCGGCAGGGAGCCCCAGCGCCCCGACAGCCAGGCATAGCGGATCGAGAACCGCCCGGAGGGCTGGTTGACCGCGCCGGCGACGCCGAACACGTTGCGCACCAGAAAAGTGCACCACGGCACGCTCGATTGGTTGACCGCGGCCATCGCCCGCACGCCCTTCCGGATCGTCGCGGTCTTCTCCGCCTCCAGCCCGATATGAAAGCCGGGGCAGTCGCACAGATAAAGGATCGGCAGGTGAAAGGTTTCGGCGAGATCGACAAAGCGGATGATCTTGTCGCAAGCGTCGGCGGTCCAGCACCCGGCATAAAAGAACGGGTCGCTCGCCATCACCGCGACCGGCAACCCGTCGATGCGGGCGAGCCCGGTAATGATCGGGCGGCCGAACATCCGGCCCATCTCGAAGAACGAGCCTTGGTCGACTACCGCCTCGACGATCGGGCGCATCTTGTAGACTTGGCGGCGCTCGCGGGGGATCGCCTCGAAGAGGAAATCCTCACGCCGTTCGGGGTCGTCGGTGCGCGGCCCGCGCGGCAGGACCTCGTGGACCGACGACGGCAGGTAGGAGAGAAAACGGCGGGTGCAGGCGAAGGCCTCCTCCTCGCTGTCGACCGCGTGATCGACCGCGCCGCAGCGGGTCTGGATCTCCCAGCCGCCAAGCTCGAACCGGTCGAGGTTTGCCCCCAGCGCGTTGACCACCGGCGGCCCGGCGACGAAGAGGGCCGAGGTACTCTTGGTCATGATCGAATAATGGCTTGCCGCCATCCGCGCGGCGCCGAGCCCGGCGACCGACCCCAGGCCCAGCGCCACGACCGGGACCTGCCCGAGATTGGCGGTGGTGAAGTAATAAGGCAGGTTGGAGCCGACCCGTCCGGGCAGGTTGGCGCGGCCGGTGGTCTCGATCGTCTTGACCGAGCCGCCGCCGCCCGAGCCCTCGATGATGCGGATGATGGGCAAGCGCAGATCATGCGCCATCTGCTCGGCCATCAGCGGCTTTTCGCGGATCGTCGCGTCGGCCGAACCGCCGCGCACCGTGAAATCGTCGCCGACCACCACCACCGGGCGGCCGTCGATTTGGGCGCGCCCCATCACGCAGTTGGACGGCACCAGCTCGGCGAGACGGCCCTCCTCGTCATAGCGTGCCCGGCCGGCGATCGCGCCGACCTCGTGAAAGCTTTCCCTATCGACGAGGCCGTCGATGCGCTCGCGCACGGTGAGCCGGCCGCCCTGATGCTGGCGCTCGATCTTGTCGGCGCCGCCGAGCTCTGCGGCAAGTCGCTCGCGCGTCCGCAGCTCCTCCAGTTCCGGCTGCCAGCTCATGTGCTCATCCCGTGCCGTTCCGACCGCATAGTATCGGCTCGCCGGCAGCGCGCCAGGTAATCCCGCCTCTGTGGGGCGTGTTCTCAACCAACGGTTTCATCAGCAAAATCCGTCACCTGATACATCAGGCCAGGATCAGGCGCTTTTCGCGCATTGGTAGAACGGTCGCTCGAACTGCCTGCCTTTCTATTCTCGCGCTCTCGTTCATCCCGAACAAAATAGGAACTTTCCGGTCCGGCCGCAACCTCAAGCCTCCCAGCCGGCGTTGCGCAGGCCTTCCAGCATGTGCTCGTAGTCCTCGGGGCGGAACCAGGGTGGGCGCTGGCCCACAAACCCCTGAAACGCGGCGGGTCCGAGCGCGATCGCCTGGCTGAGCGCTCGTTTAGCCTCCGCGCGGCGGCCAAGCTGGCCGAGCGCCGCGGCGAGCACGCGATAGGGGGTGGGAAATTCCGGGTATGAGCGGATCGAGCGCTCCGCCGCGTCTTCGGCGGCCTCGTATTCGCCGATGAAATAATGGCCGAACGCCACACGGTGCAGCCGCCATCCCAACCGTGGGTCGCGCGGATCGAGCCGGGCGCATGTCGCATGCGCTGCCAACCCCTCCTGGACGCGGCCCGAATAGATCAGCCTCGCACTCAGCGCCCCATGGACCGACGCCAGATTGGGGCTGAATGTGTGCGCTTGCTCGGCCTCGGCGAGGGCGCCGGCGAGGTCCCCCCGCATCGCCAGCGTGCTGCTCAGGGCGGCGTGGGCTTCCGCGTCCGCCGGATTGAGCGCCACAGCCCGCCGCGCTGATGCTTCGGCGGCACGCTGAGCTTCACCCAGGTCCAGCAGCTGGAAGGCGGTGCCCGCAGCGACCAACGCATAGGCAAGCCCGGTGTGGCCGCCGGCGAAGCTCGGATCCAGCTCGACCGCTTGGCGGAAGAATTTCTCGGCGAGCGCATTGCTGTCCAAGGTCACATGGCTCAAATGCCACAAGCCGCGCTGATAGGCGCCCCAGGCGTCGAGGCTGTCCGGCGGCTTGCGCATCGCCCGTTGCTGTTCGGCTCCGGCAATCGCCGGGGCGATGGCGATCGTCACCGCCTCGCTGATCTCGTCCTGCAACGCGAAGATGTCGGCGAGGTCGCGGTCGTAGCGCTCGGCCCAGACATGGTTGCCGGTCTCGGCCTCGACCAATTGCGCGGTGACGCGGACGCGGTTAACCGATTTGCGCAAACTGCCTTCGAGGACGTAGCGGACGCCCAATTCGCGCCCGACCTGCTTCACATCGACGGCGCGGCCCTTGTAGGTAAAACAGGAATTGCGGGCGATGACGAACAGCGAGGGATAGCGTGACAGCGCCGTAATGACGTCCTCGGCGATGCCGTCGGCGAGAAATTCCTGCTCCGGGTCGTTGCTCATATTGGCGAACGGCAAGACCGCGACCGACGGCTTGTCCGGCAGGGTCAGCGCCACCGGGACCGCGGCCGTCTCGGCCGCATGCGGGCGAGACGCCCGCGGTCCTACCCGGTAGACCCGCACCGGGCGGGCGATGTTCTTCAGTTGCGGCTCGCCGAGATCCTCGAATTCGAGATCGAGCCGGCCGGCGGCGTCTTCTTATACCCGGCCGGAAACGCAGATCCCGCCGGGCTCGGCGAGGGCTTCGAGGCGGGCGGCGATGTTGACCCCGCCGCCGAAAATATCGCCGTCTTCGACGACGATATCGCCCTGGTGGATGCCGATGCGGAATTCGATGCGGTCGGCGGGCGCGACGCCCGCATTCCTCTCGGCCAGCGCAGCTTGCAGCTCGACCGCGCAGCGGACGGCATCGACGACGCTATGGAATTCGCCAAGCAGCCCATCGCCGGTGGTCTTGACGATGCGGCCCTTGTGCTCGGCGATCTTCGGATCGGCCAGTTCGCGCCGGATCGCCCGCAGGCGCGCCAGCGTGCCCTCCTCGTCGGCGCCGATCAGCCGGCTGTACCCGGCGACATCCGCCGCTAGGATCGCCGCCAGTCGACGTTCGACCCGTTGCGTGGCCAAAGCTCACCCCCGTCAACCGAGCTTTAGCCTATCGCGCAAATGGGTGACGGCGATATTTAATCTGTCGTCCCGGCGAAGGCCGGGACGACAAGATATATTCAGCGGTCGCGCATCTTGGGATCGAGCACATCGCGCAGCGAGTCGCCGAAGAGGTTGATGCCGAACACGGTCAGCATGATTGCAAGGCCCGGAAAGACCGCTATCCACGGCGCCGTCGTCGCGTATTCCTCGGCGCCGCCCTGCAGCATCAGCCCCCAGGCCGGGACCGGCTCCTGCACGCCGAGCCCGAGATAAGAGAGCGCCGCCTCGGCGAGGATCGCCTGGCCGACAAAGGCGGTGATGATCACCAGGAACGGCCCCATCACATTCGGCACCATGTGGGCGAGGATGATCCGGCTGTGGCTAAAGCCGAGGGCGCGCGCGGCATCGACATAGGGCACCTCGCGGATTGCCAGCGCGGAGGAGCGCACGACCCGCGCGCAACGCGGGATGAGCGGGATCGTGATCGCGACGATGACGTTCTGGATCCCGGTGCCGAAGATCGAAACGACGGCCAGCGCCATGATGATCAGCGGGAAGGCCATTACGATGTCCAAAAGGCGCTGCAGCCACAGATCGAGCTGGCCGCCGAAATAGGCGCTGGCGACCCCGATCACGAGGCCCGCGAGCCCGCCGACCAGGGCCGAGGTCAGCCCGACGATGAACGCCGTGCGCGCGCCAAAGAGGATGCGCGACAACAGATCGCGCCCGAGCTGGTCGGTGCCGAGCCAATGCGCCAGGCTCGGCGGCTCGGTCATCACGGCAAAGTCGTTGGCGGTCGGGCTGTAGGGTGCGATCCAGTCGGCGAAGATCCCGGCGAGCCCGAAGATCAGCACCAGCACCATGCCGATCGCGCCGACCGGCTGGCGCTGCAGGAAGGTCCAGGCAATCGCGATCGGACCGCGCGGCGTCAGACCGTGCTCATCGACGAGAACGGCGGTGGTGGTGGGGGTCTGTTCGAGGATGCTCATGAATCAGCCCTCTGAGGCCACTAAACTCAGGCCAGGCGGATGCGCGGGTCGAGCCAGGCATAGAGCAGGTCGACGACGAGGTTGCTCAATACCGCGATCGTGACGGTCAGCATCACCAGTGCCTGGGTCGCGGTGTAATCCTGGTTCTGCACGCATTGCACCATATATCGCCCTATGCCGTTCAGGTTGAACACCTGCTCGGTGACGACGAGGCCGCCGATCAGAAAGGCGAACCCGATGCCGATGACGGTGACGACCGGCAACAGGGCGTTCTTCAGCGCATGCCTGTTGATGATGATGCGGTTGATCAGCCCCTTGGCGCGCGCGGTGCGGATGTAGTCCTCGCGCAGCACCTCGAGCATCGCCGAGCGGGTCATCCGCATCGACACCGCGGCATAGCGGTAGCCGATCGTCAGCGCCGGGAGCATCACGATCGACAGGTTGCGGATCGGGTCCTGCCACAACGGGACATAGTCGATCGGCGGCATCCAGGGGTGGCCGGATATCGCCTGCGTCACGTCGAGCACAATCAGGATCGACACGATGCCGAGCCAGAAGGCCGGCGTCGCCAGCCCGGCGATCGAGAAGGTGCGGACCACTAGGTCGATCCAGGTGTTCTGCTTCAGCGCCGAAATCGTGCCGAGCGGGATCGCGATGGTGACCGCGATTACCGTCGCCATCACCGCGACTTCCAATGAAATCGGAAAGCGGGTGGCGATCTCGACGATGACGGGCTTACCCGACCACATCGAGATCCCGAAATCGAAGCGCGCCAGGCCCCACATGAACTCGAGGTACTGCACGATCCAGGACCGGTCGATGCCGATCTCGGCATGACAGACGGCGAGCGCCTCGGTGGTGAAGCTGCCGCCGCCCGAGCCCAGCCGCACCAGGCAGATGTCGCCGGGAACCAGGCGCATCAAGACGAATACCAGCGTCGCGGCCCCGGCCAAGGTCGGGAACACCAGCAGCACCCGACTGATGATGTAGCGATACATTGCCGCTTACAGCCTATCCATTAGCGGTCGAGCCATAGCGTTGCCAAATCCTGGTTGATGTAATGGCTCGGGCTGATCTTGAACCCCTTCACATACGACCGATAGGGGATTATCCGGTACCACCACATCAGGTACATCGCGTGCGCCTGGTCGTCGAGCACGTATTTTTCAAACTCGCGCATCTGGCCGCGCTGCTTGGCAACATCGGTCTCGCGCAGCATCTTGTCGTACAGCGCGACCTCTTTTGGGTCCTCGAAGAACCCATAATTCCCGGTGTAATAAGAGGCAGGTAGATATAGCTGCACGTCGAGCAACGGGTTGGGCACCCCGTGGCAATTGGCTCCGGAATAGACCTCGAAATTGCCGGCTCGCTGGGCCTCGATATAGGGGCCGCTCGGGACCACCCGCTGGGTGACATGCAGGCCAATCTTATTCCATTCGTCGACGAGCCAGATGCCGACGGTCTTGTAGGGCTGATCGACAGCTCGGGTCAAAAGCTCGAAGCTGAGCCCCTCGGCCCCCGCCTCCTTGAGCAGCCGCTTTGCCTCGGCGCGCGACTTTTCGATGTCGGGCCAATATCCGGCGATCTGCTCGAGTTCCTCCTTGGTCGCGGCCAAGGGCGACCCGGGAAAGACGATGCCGCCGACCGTCCGCACGTTGGCGATCTTGCTAAGCGCCAGGGCGCCGTGCCAGCGATCGACCGCCAGGGTCAAGGCGCGCCGGACACGGACATCGTCGAACGGCTTTTTTTGGTGGTTGAATTCAACCAGGCTGCCGCAGTTCCAGTCGCTCTCCTGCACCCTGATCTTGTCGCCGAGCGCAGCGACTAGCTCGTCGCGCGCCGAGGGCGGCAGGCCGCGGAACTCCATCGCCGCGCGGTCGGCGCGGATCGCGTCGATCCGCGTCGCCTGCTTGGCCGCGAAGATTGCGGTAAAGCCATCGAGATAGGGTAGCCCCGGGTGGTAATAATCCGGGTTGCGCACCCCGGTGATCGACTGGCCGGTCTCGTAGGAGACAAGTTTGAAGGGGCCCGAGCCTGAAATGTTTTTCTCGTACCAGTGCGGGTCCTTGTCGAGGTTTGCCTTCTGGTAGATGAAGGTGAACGGATCGGCGAGCGCCGGCAGAAAGGCGTTGGTCGCGAATTTCAGCCGAAACACGACGGTTTTGGGGTCGGGCGCCTCGATCTTGTCGACCATATTGTACCAGCTCTGACGCGGGCTGATGATCCCTTCCGGCGGGTGGATGATGTGCTCCCAGCTCGCCTTCACGTCGGCAGCGGTCAAGGGCGACCCGTCATGGAACTTGACCCCGTCGCGCAGCTTGAAGGTGTAGGTCGCATCCTCATCGGTCGGGGTTGGCATTTCGGTGCACAGATCGCACACGAAATCGGTGGTCGATGACGGATTTTCCGGGTTGATGCGGATCAAGACGCTATAGAACGGGGCGGCGGCGTGCAGCGTCGCGAAGGTGCCTTCGCGATGGCCGTCGAAGGAGGGCGGCGCGTCGGCCGGGATCATGAAGGTCAGCGTGCCGCCGCGTTTCGGGGTCTCGGCAAACGCCGGCCCCGCCGCGACAACGAGGGCGGCGAGACTCGCCGCCCACAGCCGCGCTCCGCATGCCATTGTTTCCTCCCGCGCTGCGTTTCGGTGGATCCCGATCGGCGGCTATTTATCGAGCCAGACGGTTCCCAAATCCTGGTTGACGTAATGGCTCGGGCCGATCTTCCACCCCTTGACATAGGACCGGTACGGCACGATCCGCTGCCACCACAACAGATAGATGGCGTGCGCCTGGTCGTCGAGCACGCGCTTTTCGAACTGGCGCAGCAGTGCCTTCTGCTTCGACTTGTCGAGCTCGCGCAGCAGCTGGTCGTAGATCTTGACCTCGGTCTCATCCTCGAAATTGCCGTAGTTCGAGGGGGAAACCGTATGCGGCAGGTATTTGCCGACATCGGCGAGCGGGTTGACGATGTTCTGGCAATTGCCCTCGACGGTCACGTCGAAATCCTCGGCGCGCATCGCGGCAAACCACGGCCCGGTCGGCAGCACGCGCTGGGTGACGTGAAGGCCGATCTTGCTCCAATCGTCGACGGCCCAGATGCCGTAGTATTTGTAGGGCTGGTCGGTGGAGCGATTGAGCAGCGTGAAGCTGAGGTTTTCGGCCCCGGCCTCCTTCAGGAGGCGTCTCGCCTCGGCCCGCGATTTTTCGATGTCGGGCCAGTAGCCGGCGAGCTGTTCGAGCTCCTCCTTCGACGCCGCCAAGGGCGACCCGGGAAAGGTGACGCCGCCGACCGTGTGCACGATCGCGATCTTGGAGAGCTCGGGCGCGGTGTGCCAGCGATCGATCGCCAGGGTCAAGGCGCGCCGCACGCGGACATCGTCGAACGGCTTTCTCTTGTGGTTCGGCGTTATCACCCCGCCGCAATTCCAATCGCTGGTCTGCACAGTGATCTTGTCGCCGAGCTCGCCCACCAGTTCGTCGCGCACGGTCGGCGGAAAGCCGCGGAACTCGATCGCCGCCCGGTCGCTGCGGATCGCCTCGACGCGGATGACTTGCTTGTCGGCGTAAATTCCCTTGAAGCCGTCGAGATAGGGCAGCCCGGCATGGTAGTAGTCCTTGTTGCGCTCCCCGGTAATCGACTGGCCGGTCTCGTAGTCGACGAATTTGAATGGGCCCGAGCCCATGATGTTTTTCTCGTACCAGTGCGGGTCCTTGTCGAGCACCGCCTTCCGGTAGATCCAGGCATAGGGGTCGGCGAGCGCCGGAATGAACGCATCGGTGGCGAATTTCAGGTGAAACACGACAGTGGTCGGGTCGGTCGCCTCGACCTTGTCGACCATGACAAAATTGCTTTGGCGGGGGCTCATCACGCCTTCCGGCGGAAAGATGATCTTGTTCCAACTCGCCGCCACATCCTCGGCCGTCAGGGGCGAGCCGTCGTGGAACTTGACGCCCTGGCGGATCTTGAAGGTGTAGGTGGTGTTGTTATCGGTCGGTTTCGGCATCTCGGTACAGAGGTCGCAGACCATATCGGGCGATGCCGGGTCCATCGGGTTGGCCCGGATGAGGACGCTGTAGAACGGTGCCGCCGAATGGATCGTCGCATAGGTTTCCTCGCGTTGCGCATCGAAGCTCGGCGGCGCATCGGCGGGGATCATGTAGGTCAGGATGCCGCCGTGTTTCGGCGTCTCCTCGGCCGCGGCCGGCGCCGTCAGGGCAAGCGCGGCAACCAGGCCGGTGATGGTGAGCCGCACTGCAAAATTCATCGGTTCCTCCCGCTTCGCGGTCATCTGGCGCGCTCTCGCCGGGTTGTCGTCGACGGCTATTTGTCGAGCCACACTGTTGCCAAATCCTGGTTGAGGTAATGGCTCGGACTGATCTTCCAGCCCTTCACGTAGGAGCGATAGGGCACCGTCCTGTACCACCATAAGAGGAAGATGTCGTGTGCCTCGGTATCGAGCACGCGCTTCTCGAACTCGCGCATCAGCGCTCTTTGTTTATCGAACTGGGTCTCACGCAGCATCCGGTCGTAGAGGGCGACCTCTTGGGGGTCCTCGAACCTGCCATAGTTTGCCGCGTAGACCGATCCCGGCAGGTAGCGTTGCACGTCGAGTAGCGGATTGACCATGCTCTGGCAATTGCCGGTGACGCCGACGTCGAAATTGCCGCTCCGCAGCGCTTCGAACCAGGGGCCGGTCGGCATGACGCGCTGGGTGACGTGAAGGCCGATCTTGCTCCACTGGTCGATGACCCAGGCGCCGTTGTACTTGTAGGGCTGGTCGACGTTGCGGTTGACCAGTTCGAACGTCAGGCCTTCCGCTCCGGCCTCCTTCAGGAGACGCCGCGCCTCGGCGCGCGATTTCCCGATATCGGGCCAATACCCGGCGATCTGCTCCAACTCCTCCTTCGTCGCCGCCAGCGGCGCGCCGGGAAAGGCGACGCCGCCGACGGTGTGCACATTGGCGATCTTTGCGAGCGCCGGCGCGCCATGCCAGCGGTCGATCGCCAGGGTCAGCGCGCGGCGCACCCGGACATCGTCAAAGGGCTTTTTCTGGCTGTTGGGCTCGACGATCGTGCCGCAATTCCAGTCGCTCTGCTGCACAGTGATCTGGTCGCCGAGCGCGCCCACCAGCTCGTCGCGCACCGTGGGCGGAAAGCCGCGGAACTCGATCGCCGCGCGGTCGCTGCGCAGCGCATCGACCCGAACCGCCTGCTTGTCGGCATAGATCCCGTAAAGCCATCGAGATACGGCAGCCTCGGGTGATAATAGTCGGGATTGCGCACCCCCTTGATCGACTGGCCGATCTCGTAGCTGACGAACTTGAAGGGGCCCGAGCCTGATATGTTTTTTTCGTACCAGCGCGGGTCCTTGTCGAGGTTCGCCTTCCGGTAGATCCAGGAATAGGGGTCGGCGAGCGCCGGCAGGAAGGCGCTGGTCGCGAATTTGAGGTGGAAGACGACGGTCGCCGGGTCGGGCGCCTCGATCTTGTCGACCATCATGTAGTGGCTCTGACGCGGGCTCGACACGCCTTCCGGCGGGAAGACGATATGGTTCCAGCTCGCCGCCACGTCGGCCGCGGTTAGCGGCGCGCCGTCGTGGAACTTGACCCCCTGGAGGATCTTGAACGCATAAGTCTTGCCATCGTCGGTCGGGGTCGGTATCGCGGTGCAGAGATCGCAGACGAGGTCGGTGCTCGATCCCGGGTTCAGCGGATTGACCCGGATCAGCACGCTGTAAAACGGCGCCGCCGAATGGATCGTCGCGTAGGTGGTTTCGCGATGCGCATCGAAGCTCGGCGGCGCGTCCGCCGGGATCATGTAGGTCAGAATGCCGCCGTGTTTCGGCGTCTCCTCAGCCGACACCGGCAGGGCAAGCCAAAGAGCAAGCGAAAGTGCAGCGACGGGGCCCGCCACAAGGCGTAGCTGCAATCCCATTTCTTCCTCCCGTTCGCCGTCATTGTCATTTCTTGCCGGCCCGTTATTTGTCGAGCCAGATCCGTGCCAAATCCTGATTGATGAAATGGGTCGGTGCGATCTTAAAGCCTTTCACATAGGAGCGGTAGGGCACGATCCGGTGCCACCACAATGCCCAGATCTCGTGCACCTGGTCGTCGAGCACGTAGGTCTCGAAGCGCCGCATCAGGACGCGCTGCTGTGCCGGATCGGTCTCGTGCAGCATCTTATCATAGAGCTCGACCTCGGTTGCGTCCTCGTAATGGCCGTAATTCTCCGAGGAAACCGAGGCCGGCAGGAACTTCTGCACGTCAATCGGCGGGTTGACGATACCCCAGCCGGGAGCCTCGACGACGACATCGAAATTGCCATTGCGCATCGCGTCAAACCAGGGCCCGCTCGGAACCACCCGCTGCGTCACGTGAAGCCCGATCTTGCTCCACTGGTCGATCAGCCAGGCGCCGACGTATTTGTAGGGCTGGTCGACGTTGCGATTGAGGAGCTCGAAGCTCAGCCCCTCGGCGCCGGCCTCCTTGAGCAGTCGCCTGGCCTCGGCCCGCGACTTCTCGATGTCGGGCCAATACCCCGCCATCTGCTCCAGCTCCTCCTTGGTCGCCGCCAAGGGCGACCCGGGAAACACAATGCCTCCGACGGTCTGCACGATGGCGATCTTGGAGAGGCCTGGAGCCCCGCCCCAACGATCGATCGCCAGGCTCAGAGCCCGGCGCACCCTGACATCGTCGAACGGTTTCTTCTGATGGTTGGGCGTTACCGCGCTGCCGACGTCCCAATCACCCTCCTGCACCTTGATCTTGTCGCCGAGCGCACCGACCAGCTCGTCGCGGGCCGATGGCGGCATGCCGCGGAACTCGATAGCGGCACGGTCGGCGCGGATCGCATCGACCCGGGTTGCCTGCTTGTCGGCAAAGATCCCGATGATCCCGTCGAGATAGGGGAGCCCCTTATGATAATAATCGGGGTTGCGCTCGCCCTTGATCGACTGGCCGGTTTCGTAGCCGGTGAATTTGAAGGGGCCCGAACCGAGAATATTCTTCTCGTACCAGTGCGGGTCCTTATCGAGGATCGCCTTTTGGTAAATCCAGTTGAACGGGTTGGCGAGCGCCGGCAGGAATGCCGCGGTCGCGAATTTGAGGTGGAAAACGACGGTCGCGGGATCGGGCGCGGCGACCTTGTCGACCATCACAAAATTGCCGGCGCGTGCGCTCAGCACCCCTTCGGGCGGAAAAATGATCTCGTTGAAGCTCGCCGCCACATCGGCGGCGGTGAGGGGCGACCCGTCATGCCACTTCGCATCCTGGCGGATGTTGAAGGTGTAGGTCCGGCCGTCGTCGGTCGGTGTCGGCATCTCGGTGCACAGATCGCAGACCAGATCGGTCGTCGAGGCGGGGTTCTCCGGGTCGACCCGGATCAAGACGCTGTAGAACGGCGCCACCGCATGGACCGTCGCATAGGTGCTCTCGCGATGCCCGTCGAAGCTCGGCGGCGCGTCGGCCGGGATCATATAGGTCAGGATGCCGCCGTGTTTCGGGGTTTCCTCGGCGGTTGCCGGCAGGGCGAACGAAAGCGCTGCGACGAGGGCGAGCGCGGCCGCGAGTGATGGTCGGTAAGAGATGTCCACGCCTCCCCTCCCTCGCCGGTGGCGCGCGTTGCCCCGGCGCATTCGGAATTCACCTTGACGTTATCACTATCAGTAGGCCGCCCGGCGCCTTCGCGAAAGCGGAATGCGCGGCACGGGCTACTCCACTGGTTGCCCCCGACCGCTACCTTTGGGGAGGGACGCCGCCCCTCAGCGGTCGAGCCAGATCGTCGCCAGATCCTGGTTGATGTAATGGCTCGGGCTGATCTTCCAGCCCTTGACGTAAGAGCGGTAGGGAATGATCCGGTACCACCACGGCGTGACGATCTCATGCGCCTCGGTATCGAGCACGTATTTTTCAAATTCGCGCATCACCACCCGCTGCTTCGCCGGATCGGCCTCGTGCAGCATCCTGTTGTAGAGATCGATCTCCGGCTGGTCCTCGTAATTGCCGTAGTTCTCGGTGTAGACCGTGTGCGGCAGGAACTTGCCGACATCGAGCGGCGGGTTGACCACGCTCTGGCAGTTGAAATCGACCGTCACGTCGAAATTGGCGGTGCGCAGCGCCTCGAAGAACGGTCCGGTCGGCAGGACCTTTTGCGTGGCATGGAGGCCGACCTTGCTCCATTCGTCGATGACGAAGGCGGCGACGTATTTGTAGGGCTGGTCGACGTTGCGGTTGAGCAAGTCGAATTTAAGGCCCTCGGCGCCGGCCTCCTGCAGGAGCTGCTTTGCTTCGGCGCGCGATTTCTCGATGTCTGGCCAATAACCGGGGATCTGCTGCAGCTCCTCCTTGGTCGCGGCGAGGGGCGACCCGGGAAAGACGATGCCGCCGACGGTATGCACCGTGGCGATCTTGGCGAGCGCCGGCGCGCCCTTCCACTGATCGATCGCCAAGGTCAAGGCGCGCCTCACGCGGACATCGTCGAACGGCTTTTTCTTGTGGTTGGGGGTGATCATGTTGCCGCAATTCCAATCGCTTTCCTGCACCGCGATCTGGTCGCCCAGCTCGCCCTTGAGCTGATCGCGGGCGGACGGCGGCAAGCCGCGGAACTCGATCGCGGCACGATCGGCGCGGATCGCATCGACCCGGGTCGCCTGCTTGTCGGCATAGATCGCGACAAAGCCGTCGAGATAAGGCAGGCCCTTGCGATAATAATCGGGGTTGCGTTCCCCCTTGATCGACTGGCCGGTTTCGTAGCCGGCAAACTTGAACGGCCCCGAGCCCATCACGTTCTTTTCGTACCAGTGGGGATCCTTGGCGAGGATCTCCTTCTTGTAGATAAAGCCGAACGGATCGGCCAACGCCGGCAGAAACGCCGTGGTCGCGTATTTGAGGTGAAACACGACGGTCGAGGGGTCGGGCGCCGCGACGCTGTCCACCATCACGTAATAGCTCTCGCGAGCGCTCGTCACTCCCGCGGGCGGATGGATGATGGCCTGCCAGCTCGCGACCACATCGGCGGCGGTCAAGGACGACCCGTCATGGAACGTGACGCCGTCAAGGATCTTGAAGGTGTAGGTCCGGCCGTCATCGGTCGGTTTTGGCATCTCGGTGCACAAATCGCACACGAAATCAGTCGTCGAGGACGGATTTTCCGGGTTCACCCGGATCAAGACGCTGTAGAACGGGGCGACCGAATGCATCGTCGCATAGGTCGTCTCGCGGTGACCATCGAAGGTCGGCGGCCCGTCGGCCGGGATCATGTAGGTCAGCGTGCCGCCGGGTTTCGGTGTTTCGGCGGCGCCCGCCGACAGCGCCATCCCGGCGAGCGCGAGCGCGAGACCGGCAGCGCAAAAGCCCCGTCTCATCGGCTTCTACTCCCTTTTTTGGTAAGCACCGCTCGATGGCGCTATTGCACCACGCTGCAGGCTACCCAATGGCTCGGGCGCAATTCGCGCAATTCCGGACGGGTGCGTTTGCACTCCGCGACGGCGAGCGGACAGCGCGGGTGGAAGACGCAGCCGGGTGGCGGGTTGATCGGGCTCGGCACCTCGCCGACGACTGGCTGAAACGCGCGGCTTGCCTCAACCGCCGGGTCCGGCACCGGCACCGCGGCGAGGAGCGCGGCCGTGTAGGGATGGAGCGGGTTGTCGAAGAGCTCGTCGCATGCCGCCAGCTCGACGACGCGGCCGAGATACATGACCGCGACGCGCTGGCAGAGGTGCCGCACCACGGACAGATCATGGGCGATGAACAAATAGGTCAGGTTGAACTTGTCGCGCAGATCCTCGAGCAGATTGATGATCTGCGCCTGGATCGAGACGTCGAGGGCTGACACCGCCTCGTCGCAGACGATGAATTCCGGGTTGAGCGCGAGGGCGCGCGCGATGCCGACCCGCTGGCGCTGGCCGCCCGACATCTCGTGCGGGTAGCGGTCGGCGAAATTAGGATTGAGGCCGCACACCGACAACAATTCGCGCACCCGCGCCGCGCGCCGCGTGCGGTCGGGCTCCACCCCGTGCACCCGCATCGGCTCGGCGATGATCGAGCCGACCTTCTGGCGCGGGTTTAAGGCGCTGTAGGGATCCTGAAAGATCACCTGAATGCGGCGGCGCAATGCGACCAGCTCGCGGCGGCCGAGCTTGGCGATATCGACCCCGTCATAGAGGATCTCGCCGGCGGTCGGCTTTTCGAGCCGCAGGATGCAGCGGCCCATCGTCGTCTTGCCACAGCCGCTTTCGCCGACCAGCCCCAAGGTTTCGCCGCGGCGGATTGTGAAGTCGACGCCGTCGACCGCTTTCACATCGCCGATATGGCGGCGCGCGATCATCCCCTCGGTGACCGGAAAATGCATCTTGAGGCCGCGCACCTGTAAGAGCGGCGCCGCGTCGTCGGCCGTCATGGTCATGCAGCCTCGCCCGCCACCGAGCCGAGTTCGTTGCTGCGGTAGCAGGCCGAGAGCTGGCCCGGCGCCCCGGCCGGCATCAGCGGCGGCGGCGCGGTCGCGCAGACATCGACCGCGAAGCGGCAGCGCGGCCGGAACGAGCAGCCCCGGTCGAGCCGGGTCAGGTCGGGCGGCTGGCCTTCGATCGGGTCGAGCCGAGCCTGGCGCGGACGGTCGAGGCGGGGCACCGAGTGCAACAGCGCGATCGTGTAGGGGTGACGCGGGTCGCGGTAGAGCGCCGCGGCGCTGCCGCTTTCGACGATGCGGCCGGCATACATCACATTGACCCGGGCGGCATAGCGGGCGACCACCCCGAGATTGTGGGTGATGATGATCAGCGCGACGCCGAGCCGGCGGGTCAATTGCTGCATCAATTCGAGGATCTGCGCCTGGATCGTCACGTCGAGCGCCGTCGTCGGCTCGTCGGCGATGATCAGCTGGGGATCGCAGGCGAGCGCGATCGCGATCATGATGCGCTGGCGCATGCCGCCCGAGAGCTGATGCGGATATTGCTTGAGGCGGCGCCCGGCATCGGCGATGCCGACGAGGCCCAGGAGCTCGATCGCGCGGCGCTGCGCCGCGGCGACGTCGCCGCCGCGATGCTGCTCGATCGTCTCGGTGATTTGCCGCCCGATCGTCAGGACCGGGTTGAGCGAGGTCATCGGCTCCTGGAACACCATGCCGATGTCGCCGCCGCGCACCTGGCGCATCTCTTCTTCCGACAAGAGCATCAGATCGCGGCCGGCGAAGATGACCTGGCCTTGGGTGATCCGTCCCGGCGGGTCCGGGATGAGGCGCAACAGCGACAGCGCCCCGACCGACTTACCCGATCCGCTTTCCCCGACGATGGCGATGGTTTCGCCCGGATCGACGGTATAGGAGACCCCGTCGACCGCCGGCACGATCCCGGCGCCGGTGCGGAACTCGGTATGCAGATCCTTCACCTCGAGAAGTGGCGGCAAGTCGGTTCGTCCTCCCGGTTCCACCCCCTCCCTACCCTCCCCAGCGTGCGAGAGAGGGTAGGGAGGGGGCGATTGCCGCCGTTGGTAGCGGGGGCGAGGGGCACTGTCAACGCCGGCACCCGCGAGGTCGGGCGAACGGTCGGCAAATGAGCCAACCTGAGGTTGTCCTTCCGGCGGACCAGCGCCGGAGCCGCAAAACGAAAGCGGCGACTCGGCCGCGCCGCTTGTTAATCAGGGAAGATCGGCCGTATAGGAAACCGATGCCGCAAGCCGAGGACCGTAGCCCCCAGCGCGCAGTGATGGGCCTCCCGACGGGCGCGAGGAATGGCGTGCTGCGAGCGAGGCTCGCGGCGACCGTCACGTTCTTCCGATACGCGCTGCATCGCTTCAGTCGCGACGGCTGCTTTGCCGCGGCGGGCGCGCTCAGCTACACAACGCTGGTCTCGCTCGTGCCGCTCGGCGTAATCGCGCTCGGCATTCTGTCGGTGTTCCCCGATTTCGCGGCGGTGCGGCAGGAGCTGCTGACGCTCGTCTTCAGCAATTTCGTGCCGGCGATCAGCGAGCAGGCGGCCTGGTGGTTCGAACATTTCGCCGAGTCGGCGGCCCAGGCCACCGCGATCGGCATCGTCGGCATCGCCGCGACCGGCATCCTCCTATTGGCCACGGTCGAGGATTTGCTGAACGCGCTATGGCGGGTGACGACGCCGCGGCCCTGGAGCCAGCGGGTTGTCGCCTATTGGACCCTGATGACGCTCGGCCCGCTCTTGGTCGGGATGAGCCTCACGCTGTCGACCTATCTCGATACCGCCGCCCGCCATGCCGGCCTCGATCCGACGGCGCTCGCTCAATTCGCCAGCGGTTGGCCGCATTTTTTCGCGCGGCTGGTGCCGTTCTTGTTGGAGCTGATCGCCTGCACCCTCCTTTATTGCCTCATTCCCAATTGCGCGGTGCGGTGGCGCGATGGCGCGCTTGGCGCGGCGGTGGCCGCAATCTTGATCGAGTTCCTCAAGATCGGCTTTGCGATCTATATCGGCGCGATGTCGTCCTACCAGACCGTCTATGGCGCGCTCGCCGCTATCCCCATCTTCCTCTTATGGATGTATGTGTCATGGCTGGCAGTGCTGCTCGGCGCGGTGGTGGCGGCAAACCTGCCGACCTGGCGGATCGACGAGCGGCTTGCCCATCTCACCGGCGGCGGCGTGCGGCTTGGCTTCAGCCTTGCATTGATCGCCGCGCTGGCGCGGGCGCAGCGGCGCGGCGCGACCTGTCGCACGGTGGCGCTGGCAAGGGAGCTCGGGGTCGCCACCTCGGTCATCTCCGAGCACCTGCAGCATCTCGTGCGCGCCGGTTTTGCCGCGCCGACCCAGGACGGGGCCTGGGTTCTCGGCTGGAGCCCGGAGAGCGCGACGCTGCACGACCTCTACCTCGCGCTCGGCCTGCCGCTCGCCGGGAGCTGGGTGGCGCGGCCGCTGGCGCCGTGGCAGGTGCAGGTCGCGCCGGCCATGGAGCGGATTATCAGGGCCGAGGCCGCGGCGATGCGGGTGACGCTGGCGGAGCTCCTGGCCGAGATCCGCGCTCCGGCGGCGACGCCGGCCGGTGCGATGCCAGTGAGGGCGATTGCCGACGGCATCGCGTCGGAGTAGGGGAAGCGGGTGGCGCGCGGGAGTAGAGGGGAGGCGTGCGCAGAATGACCGACGAGATCGCCGAGGACGAACCCTTCGCGCTGTTTGCGCGCTGGTTCGAGATCGCCCAGAAGAGCGAGCCGCTCGCCGAGACGATGACGCTCGCCACCGCAAACCAGGAGGGCGTCCCCTCGCTGCGCGCGGTGCTGCTCAAGGGTGCGGATCGGCACGGTTTTGTCTTTTACACCAATCTCGAAAGCCGCAAGGCCGACGAGTTGTCCCATAACCCGCACGCGGCGCTGTGCTTTCACTGGAAATCCTTGGCAAGGCAGGTCCGCATCGAGGGTACGGTCGCGCCGGTTTCCGAGGATGAGGCCGATGCCTATTTCGCGACCCGGCTGCGCGACAGCCAGATCGGCGCCTGGGCCTCGGACCAATCGCGGCCGCTCTCAAGCCGTGCGGCGCTCGAACAGCGCTTTGAGGCGTTCGCCCGGCAGTATGCCGAGCGGCCCGTCGTACCGCGGCCGGCGACCTGGTCGGGTTTCCGGGTTACGCCGCGGCGGATCGAGTTCTGGCAGGAGCGGCCGTTTCGGCTGCATGATCGGGTCGTGTTTGTTCGCGACCGCAAGGCATGGCGCAAGGAACGCCTTTTCCCATGAGAGCCAGCTACCCATGAGAGACCCCGCCGCGGCGCAGCAGCTGCGGGTGCGCGCGACCTATGCCTCGCTGGCGGTCGCGGTGGTGCTGATCGTCGCCAAATTCATCGCCTGGGTCGGGACCGGGTCGGTCGCGCTATTGTCGAGCCTTGTCGACTCCTTGGTCGACGCGGCTGCCTCGACGGTCAATTTCTTCGCCATTCGGCACGCCGCGACACCGGCCGATCGCGAGCACCGCTTTGGCCACGGCAAGGCCGAGCCCTTGGCGGCGCTCGGGCAATCCGCCTTTCTCGTCGGCAGCGCCGTGCTCTTGATGTTTGAGGCGGTCCGCCGGCTGGTCTCGCCCGAATCCGTCGCCAATCCCCCGGCCGGCATCGTGGTGATGCTGTTCTCGATCGCCGTGACGATCGGGCTGGTCGCCTATCAGCGCCATGTCGTCAAGCAAACCGGGTCCTTGGCGATCGGCGCCGACGAATTGCACTACCGCGGCGACATCATCCTCAATTTGAGCGTGATCGCGACGCTGGTGCTCAGCCATTTGTTTTCGGTGCCGCTGCTCGATCCGCTGTTCGGGGCCGCGGTCGGGGTGTGGATCATCTACAACGCCGTCAAAATCGCGCGCCTCTCATTGACCCAGCTGATGGACCGCGAACTGCCCGACGAGGAGCGCGCGCGCGTCCGGGCAATCGCCGAGAGCCACCCCGAAGTCGCCGCCGTCCATGACATCCGCACCCGCGTCGCCGGCCCGACCGCGTTCATCCAGATGCATATCGAGATGGACGGCGAGATGAACCTCTTACACGCGCACGAGGTCTCCGATGCCGTCGAGGCGGAGCTGGGCCGCGCCTTTCCGCATGCCGAGATCATCATCCACGAGGACCCGGCGGGGATCGACGAGCGGGTGACCTTCCCGGCCCGCACCCCGGCGCAATGACTGGCGGCGAGATCTCGCTGGGTCGCCCTCACGCCACCTTGCGCAAGGTGAGGCTCTGCCACACTTCGGAGATCGCGGCGACCAGGGCCTCGATATCGGCGTCGCTGTGTAAGGGCGTCGGCGTCAGGCGCAGCCGCTCGGTGCCGCGCGGCACGGTCGGATAGTTGATCGGCTGGACGTAGATGTGATGCTGGCGCAGCAGGAGATCCGATGCGGCCCGGCACAGCGCGGCATCGCCGACCATGACCGGCACGATATGGCTATCGTTCGCCATGATCGGCAGCCCGGCCTCCGTGAGCCTGCGCTTCACCGCGGCGACCCGCTCCTGGTGCGCGGCGCGCTCCTGTCGACTATCCTTCAGGTGGCGCACGGCGGCGAGCGCGCCGGCCGCCAGCAACGGCGGCATCGCGCTGGTGAAGATGAAGCCCGGAGCGTGGCCGCGCAGGAAATCGACCATGAGGGCCGAGCCGGCGATATAGCCGCCCATGACCCCAAAGGCTTTGGCGAGCGTCCCCTGGATGATGGTCAGGCGCGGCGCGACGCCGTCGCGCTCGGCGATGCCGCCGCCATGCGCGCCGTAGAGCCCGACCGCGTGTACTTCGTCGAGATAGGTCATCGCGCCGTGGCGCTCGGCGATGTCGCACACCGCCCCGATCGGCGCGATGTCACCATCCATCGAATAGACCGATTCGAAACAGATGAGTTTCGGCCGCTCCGCGGGCAGACCGGCGAGCAATTCGGCCAGGTGCGCGGTGTCGTTATGGCGGAAGATCAGCCGCTCGGCGCGGCTGTTGCGGATGCCGGCGATCATCGAGGCATGGTTCATCGCATCCGACAAGACGACCATGCCCGGCATGCTGCCGGCCAGCGTCGACAGCGCCGCGTCGTTAGCGACGTAGCCGGAGGTGAAGACGAGCGCCGCCTCGCGACCGTGCAGGTCGGCGAGCTCGCGCTCGAGCAGCACATGGGCGTGGCTGGTGCCCGAGATGTTGCGGGTGCCTCCCGCCCCGGCGCCGGAGCCGCGCAGTTCCGCCGCCATCGCCGCCAGCACCGCCGGATGCTGGCCCATGCCAAGGTAGTCGTTCGAGCACCACACGGTGACCTCGGCCCCGATGCGATGATCGAAGGCGCGCGGGAAATTGCCGCAGCGCCGCTCCAGATCGGCGAAGACGCGGTAGCGGCCTTCGCTATGAAGCGCATCCACGCGCGCCTTGAAGAAATCGTCGAAATTCATCTTGGTGCCGCCGCCCCGAGGAAACTCAAGGATAGCATACCGCCGGCCCCTCCGCATTGCGCAGTGTGTCGCTGGGGCCGCAACGCAACCGGCGCGGGATGGCGGGGATCGAGAACAATCTCGATCCCCGCCGCACTGCAATTATTCCGCAGCCTGCCGCGACAGCGGTTGCCGCTTCGGAGCCGCCCGGACGTCGAGATCGAAGCGATCAAGATTCATCACCTTGGTCCACGCGGCCACGAAGTCACTCACAAACGCCTGTTGCGAGTCGCTGCAGGCATAGACTTCCGCAAGGGCCCGAAGCTGAGAGTTCGAACCGAAGACAAGATCGACGACGGTGCCCGTCCATTTAAGATCGCCCGTCGCCCGGTCGCGTCCCTCCAACACGCCTTCGGAGGCGGCGGACTTTTGCCACTTCGTGTTCATGTCGAGGAGGTTCACAAAGAAATCATTGGTCAACCGCCCCGCCCGCTTGGTGAAGACGCCGTGTTCGGACTGCCCGAAATTGGCGTTGAGGGCGCGCAGGCCACCGACAAGAACTGTCATCTCGGGAGCGCTCAGCGTTAGTAGGTTCGCCCGATCCACCAGCAGCTCCGCCGTGGATTCCTGGTGTCCCTTCCGCAGGTAGTTGCGGAATCCGTCCGCGGCCGGCTCCAGTACGGCGAACGAGTCGACATCGGTCTCTTCTTGCGACGTATCCATGCGCCCGGGGGTGAAGGGAACCTTGACGTCGTGCCCGGCGCTCTTCGCCGCTTCCTCGACGGCCGCGCAGCCGCCCAGAACGATCAGGTCCGCCAGCGACACCTTCTTCCCGCCGGGCTGCGCGCTGTTGAAATCCTGCTGGATCGCTTCCAGCGTCTGGAGGATTTTCGCCAGTTCGGCCGGCTGGTTGACCTCCCAGTCCTTTTGCGGCGCGAGGCGAATGCGCGCCCCATTCGCCCCGCCGCGCTTGTCAGAACCGCGGAACGTCGACGCCGACGCCCAGGCCGTCGCGACCAGTTCGGAGATGGGGAGGCCGGAGGCGAGGATTTTCGCCTTCAGCGCGGCAATGTCCGCTTCCCCGATCAGCGGATGATCCACAGCGGGGATCGGGTCTTGCCACAGCAGCTTCTCCTTCGGAACGAGCGGGCCGAGATAACGCACGATCGGGCCCATGTCGCGATGCGTCAGCTTGAACCACGCGCGGGCAAACGCGTCGGCGAGCTGATCCGGATTCTCATAGAAGCGCCTTGAAATCTTTTCGTAAACCAGGTCGAACCGCAAGGCGAGGTCGGTGGTCAGCATCGATGGAGCGTGACGTTTTGACGGGTCGTGCGCATCCGGCACCGTACCGGCGCCTGCGCCATCTTTCGGTGTCCACTGATGCGCACCGGCCGGGCTCTTGGTCAGTTCCCATTCGTAGCCGAACAGGTTCGCGAAGAAGTTGTTGCTCCACTTCGTTGGCGTCGCGGACCAGATGACTTCGAGGCCGCTGCCGATCGCGTCACCCCCTTTGCCCGTGCCAAATTTGCTCTTCCAGCCGAGGCCCTGCTCCTCGATGCCGGCGGCTTCCGGCACTGGGCCTAAGAGTGACGCATCGCCGGCGCCGTGGGTTTTGCCGAAGGTGTGACCGCCGGCAATCAGCGCGACCGTTTCTTCATCGTTCATCGCCATACGGAGGAAGGTTTCGCGAATATCCTTGGCCGCCGCGAGGGGATCCGGCTTGCCGTTCGGCCCTTCCGGATTGACGTAGATCAGCCCCATCTGAACGGCGGCGAGAGGCTTCTCGAGGTCACGGTCGCCCTTGTAGCGCTCGTCTGCCAGCCACTTGCCCTCGGAGCCCCAGTAGATATCCTCTTCCGGCTCCCAGACGTCCGCGCGCCCGCCGCCGAACCCGAACGTCTTCAACCCCATCGACTCCAGGGCGACGGTGCCGGCGAGAACCATGAGGTCGGCCCACGAGATTTTCCGGCCGTATTTCTGCTTGATCGGCCACAGCAATCGACGCGCCTTGTCGAGGTTGACGTTGTCCGGCCAGCTATTGAGCGGCGCAAAGCGTTGCGTGCCGGAGCCGGCGCCGCCGCGACCGTCGCCGATGCGGTAGGTGCCTGCGCTGTGCCACGCCATCCGGATGAACAACGGCCCATAGTGCCCATAATCCGCCGGCCACCAATCCTGCGAGTCGGTCATCAAGGCATGGAGGTCCGCGATCACGGCATCCAGGTCGAGGCTCTTAAACTCCTCGGCGTAATCGAACTCCTTGCCCATGGGATCGGAGAGCGGTGAGTTCTGGTTGAGAACCTTCAGGTTCAGCTGATTGGGCCACCAGTCCTTATTCGACATGGCCCCAACCGCCTTGCGCTCGTGAGACCCGCCCGTCACCGGGCATTTGCTTGGGGCGCCGGCGGTGGTCGTGGGAACCGGTTTGTCGGTCATGCTGGGCTTCCCTTTGCGAGACCATAATTAGAATTGTTCTAATCTTGGTTCACGATGCACCGACGTCAAGGGGAAGCGATGGCGCCGCGATGCCGTGCGACCGATCGGCGCAGTGGCGGGCGAGGCTACTTCTTCGCCGCGCACACGAAGGTGGCGCGGGCCGGCAAGAGGAGCGGGCAGGTCTGCAGATACCAATCTGTGTCGGCCGGCTCGGCAATCGTATTGGCGCTGCATTCCTTCTGCGCCTCGGCCTCGACCTCGGCAAGCGAGGTGGTCAGCGTGTTGTAGCAGATCGCGACGCGCGGAACCGGCGGCGCCCCGGGCGGCGCGGCCCGCGGCGCCGCCGGGAAGGGATCGAGCGCGCCGCAGCCGGCGAACGTGGCGGCGAGGGTCAGCAACAGCGCGGCAGCGTATCGGGTCATCGGGCCTCGGCCAGGGTGCGCTCGGCAAAGAGCGCGGCCGCCATCAGCGGCGCATCGCGACCGAGCCGGCCGATCAGCTGGATCCCGGTCGGCAGCCCGCTGTCGCCCCAGATCGCCGGCATGGTCACGCAGGGCACCCCGAGCAGTGTCCACATCCGGCTGAACACCGGGTTGCCGGTATAGAGGAGCCCGGCCGGTGCCTCGCCTGGCGCGGCCGGGGCCATGATCACGTCGCACGATCCGAAAAACCCGTCGAGCCGCGCCCGCGCCGCCGCGGTCTCGGCGCACGCCGCGTCATAGGCATCGGCGCCGACACTCATCCCGGCATCGAGCAGCTGGGCGAGGCGCGGCGAGAGTTCGGCGCCGTGCCGGAGGCGCTCATAGGCGAGCCCGCGCACCAGCTCGAAGCCCATGATCGTCTCCTGCGCGGCGGTCAGTCCGCGCTGCTCCGGAGGGACCTCGATCTCGAGAATTTGGGCGCCGGCGCGCTCGAGGGCGGCGCGGGCATGGTCGAGCGCCGCTTCCGTGCTCGGCTCTCGTTCCTCCCACATCGGCGTTCGATAGAGGCCAAAGCGCGGCAGGGCGGCGGGCATCGCCACCTCGCGGAGCCTCGGCCGGCCGCCGAGGATACCGGCAAAGAAGGCGGCATCGGCGACATTGCGCGCCATCGTGCCCACCGTGTCGAGACTGTCGGCGAGCGGCTTCACCCCGGCGCGCGGGATCACCCCAAAGCTCGGCTTGAAGCCGACGACGCCGCAATACGCGGCCGGACGGATCACCGACCCGGCGGTCTGCGTGCCCAGGGCGAGCGGCACCATGAAGTCGGCGACCGCGGCGGCCGAGCCGCTCGACGACCCGCCCGGGGTGTGCGCCGGGTTGCGCGGATTGGCGGTTTTCCCGGCGGTGAAGCAGGCAAATTCGGTGGCCACGGTCTTGCCGAGGACGATCGCGCCGGCTGCCCGCGCCAGGGCGACGCAGGCCGCGTCGGCGGCCGGGCGGTGGCCCTCGTAGATTGCCGAACCGTAGCCGGTCGGCATGTCTGACGTGTCGATCAAATCCTTGACCGCGATCGGGATGCCGTGGAGCGGCCCGCTCGGCGCCGATGCGTCGCAGCGCCGGGCCGCGGCGAGGGCCGCGTCGCGATCGAGATGATGCCAGGCCCCGACCACCGCCTCGCGCCCCGCGATGCGATCGAGGCAGGCGGCGAGCAGCGCCGCGGCGCCGAGGCGGCCGGCGGCGATCTCCCGCGCGGCATCACGGGCGGAGAGGGAAAGAGGATCGGGCATGGCGGCCTCCACGCTGGGCAGCGTCGCCGAACCCTAGCGCCGACCCGCCCCGAGCGAAAGCGTGACGCCGGTCAGGCCAGGCGGTGGCCGGCAATACGGTCGCCAATCCGGTGCAGCACGCGCTATTATGCCGTCGCGCGGCATCAGCGGAGCGCCCGCTGGTCAGGGCGAGCAACATGCGCGGCAATGGTCTGGGCGAGCACGAGGACGCCGAGCGCCGGACAGCGGCGCTGATGGGCTTTATCGTGATCCTCGTGCTGGCGATCGCCGGGGTCGTCCTCGTGCGCGAGCTCGGCAAGAAATCCAGCCTCGAAGATTGCCTGATGGCGGGCCGGCGCAATTGCGCCCCGATCGAGGTGCCCTTGCGCCCGTAGATGACAGTAGCGCCGGCTGCGATCCGTGCCGAGGCTCCCTTGCCATAGCGCCCGCGGCAATCGGCAGGTCGGTTGCGTGATCAGCGATGGCCGCCGCCATGCCCTCCGCCGCCACCACCGTGCCCTCCGCCGCCACCACCGTGCCCCCCGCCACCATGCGCGCCGCCGCCACCCCCGCGGCCACCCCCAGAGCCTCGTCCGCCGCCAAAGCCGCCGCCGTAGAAAAATCCAAACCCGACATCGGGGGAAGCGTAACCCGGATCTCCGTAGTAATAAGAGAGGGGTGCACAGCCATAGCCCGCCAGGTAGTAGTATCCAGCCGGGCATTGATAGGCGTATTGCGCAGACGCGCGCTGGGGTATCGCTGAAGTAGCGATAACAAGGCCGATACTACCGAGAAAGAGAATAATTCGCGGAAGAATCTTGACCTGTCTCATCATAATAGCCTCCTGGAGCAAAGCTCCACCGAGAAGCATTCGCCTCTTTCATACAACTCGCGCCGACCGGCTCGGAATAATCGGCTGGTCTGACATCAGCCTGGTCCCGTTTTACAAGGAGGCGCAGCAATCGCCGGAAAACATCCTGGCCGTTATCGGGCTTGGCGCGGCGCCCGCCGCTGCTGGATCTGCGCGAACACCTTGTCGGCGGCCTTTTTTTGCTGATCCGACATGCCCTGATAGAGCGTGTCGAACACGGGGACCAGTTTGGTCAGTGCCTCGCCATGCGCCGTGGTGAGCCGCGCGTACCAGCGAAGCTCGGCGATCGCGGTCGTGTCCGGGCTCTGGCCGCGTTCCTGAAACAGGGCCTGCATCGCCTGCGCATTGCTGCGCATCACATCGGCGTAAGCCTTGAACTGAGCTTCCTGGGCGGGGGTTATGTGAAACTGATCGTGGAGTTCCGCTATGCGAATTTCGACGTGCGCGACCGGATTGTCCGATTGCGTCGCCTGGCCCGCCTTTTGCGGCGCCGGGCTCGCGGCGCCGGGCGTGGCCGGAGCCGGTGCGGCCTGAGCCATCAACCCGCCGGCAGACGAACCGGTGGCGTCCGCATTTCTCGGGGTGCCCGCCACCAGCCCGGCCGATACCGTTAAGAGGACGAGAATGCTCGCGGCACCCGCCACTGCCTGTGCCGCGCGATCGCTGATGCTTTTCACGTCGTCATCCTCCTTCGCATTGCCTCCGGAACCGGCCCTCGGCTCGGGTTTGCGCCCGTCCCGGCGCATCGCGCCGGTACTCAGACGCTGACTGTAATCAACGTCTGGAGTGGGCACTTTGATCCAAATCAAGATTCAGGAACAATCAGCGGTAGAGAGGGGTGCAGTCGTTGTCGTCGCGGCGTTTTCCCGCCAAACTGCCGCCGCCCTTCTGGAGCCACGCGATGAAAAACCAGCCCCCCGGCCATACCGGCCGCCATTTCCTGCAGATTCCGGGTCCGACGAACGTGCCCGACCGGGTGCTGCGGGCGATCGCCATGCCGACGATCGATCACCGCGGCGCGGAATTCGCCGAGCTCGGCAAGGAGATCGTCGGCGGCATGAAGCGGGTGCTGCAGACCGCTGGCACGGTCGTGATCTATCCGTCGTCCGGCACCGGGGCCTGGGAGGCCGCGCTCGTCAATACGCTGTCGCCGGGCGATCGGGTGCTGATGGTCGAGACCGGTCATTTCGCGACGCTGTGGCGGCAGATGGCAACGCGGCTCGGGCTCGACATCGAGTTCGTCCCCGGCGACTGGCGGCATGGCGTCGACCCGGCCCAGCTCGCCGAGAAGCTCGCCGCCGACAAGGAGCACCGGGTGAAGGCGGTGTGCGTCGTCCACAACGAGACCTCGACCGGCGTCGCCAGCCGGATCCCCGAGATCCGCGCGGCGATCGACGAGGCGCGCCATCCGGCGCTGTTCATGGTTGACACGATCTCGTCCCTCGCCTCGATCGACTACCGGCATGACGAATGGAAGGTCGATGTGACGGTCGCGGGCTCGCAGAAAGGGCTGATGCTGCCGCCCGGGCTTGGCTTCAACGCCGTATCCGACAAGGCGACGGAAGCGGCGAAGACCGCCAAGCTCACCCGCTCCTACTGGGATTGGCAGGCGATGAGCGAGACCGGGCACACCGGGTTCTTCCCCTATACGCCGGCCACCAACCTGCTCTACGGGCTGCGCGAGGCGCTCACCATGCTCCTCGACGAGGAGGGGCTTCCCGCGGTGTTCCGCCGCCATTCGCGGCATGCCGAGGCGACGCGGCGGGCGGTCATCGGCTGGGGGCTCGAACTCTTGTGCGCCGATCCGCGCGAATATTCCAATTCGCTGACCGCGGTCCTGGTGCCCGACGGGTCTGATGCCGACCGGCTGCGCGAAATCATCCTCGACGGTTTCGACATGTCGCTCGGCACCGGGCTCGGCAGGATGAAGGGCAAGATCTTCCGTATCGGCCATCTCGGCCATTTCAACGATCTGATGCTGTGCGGCACGCTGTGCGGGGTCGAGATGGGCCTCTACCGCGCCGGCATCCCACACCGCGCCGGCGGCGTCGCCGCGGCCCTCGAATTTCTCGGCGCGCCCGACGCCGCCGATTAGGGCGGGGATGGCGCGCGGCCGGCCGCGCGGGTCGCCGGAGCTTCCCTTGGCGAGGCAAAAAGGGATCAGGGCCAAGTGATTGAACTCACTTGATTTCTGATCCCGGAACAGCGGGAGAAACAGCGGGATAAACAGCGGGGCAAGCAGTGACTGGATTAGCTGCATTCCCGGTCCCGGGACAGCGGGATGACGGCAGAGCGAAGGCGGATCGGCAACGATGTCCGGCATCGGCAAGTGTCCTGACGGCGAGGCAAGCGCCATGATATGTATTCATGGTTTGTTCTTTTCAAGAGCGAGTCGGGCGGCTGCAGAAGGTTATGCAGGTAGCAGTCTCGCCAGAGTAGCTGATTTATATCAACGCTTGCGTGCGACATCCCATATACCGAAGGTTCACCCGCAATGACCGCCCCGCGTCGAATGACAAGCGCCGATCTCGGTCACGTAGCCGGCCGGACCCCACTCCCTCTCGCCGCGCGCATCGCACGTCACTGGACGCAGTTCGCCGCGCGTGAAAAGCGGCTCATGCGCTACATCGGCCCGGGCTGGATCACCGGAGCCTCGGACGACGACCCAAGCGGCATCGCGACTTATTCGCAGGCGGGCGCCCAGTTCGGCTACGGCATGACCTGGGTGATGCTGTTCACCTGGCCGCTGATGGCCGCCATCCAGGAGATCAGCGCCAGGATCGGGCGCGTGACCGGCGACGGCATCGCCGGCAACCTGCGCGCGCACTACTCGCCCTGGCTGTTGCGCAGCATCGTGGGCCTTCTGCTCGTCGCGAACATCCTCAATCTCGGCGCCGATCTCGGTGCGATGGGCGCCGCGACGCACCTGCTGGTCGCAGGCCCTGTTCAGCTTTACGTCGTGGGTTTCGCCGTGGGCTGTGCCTTGTTGGAGATCTTTTCCCGCTATGAACGCTATGCGTCGATCCTGAAATGGACGTCGGTGTCGCTGTTCGCCTATGTCGCCACCGCGCTTGTTGTCAACGTGCCTTGGGGACAGGTCGCCTTCGCCACGTTTGTCCCAAGCTTCAGGTGGCAGAAAGATTACATCGTCACGATCGTCGCGGTGCTCGGCACCACAATTACGCCCTACTGCTTCTTCTGGCAGTCCTCCGAAGAGGCGGAAGAGCAACGCATCGACCCCGCCGCCCACACTTTGTTGAAGGCGCCACGGGAGGCTCCAACCGAGATCCGGCGCATCCGGATAGACACCTGGGTTGGCATGGGGTTCTCCAACCTTATCAGCTGGTTCATCATCATCACCACCGCCGCGACGCTGAACGCGAGCGGCATCACGGATATTCAGACCTCGGCTCAGGCGGCGGAGGCTCTCAGGCCGATCGCGGGGGTGTTCACCTTTGCGATCTTCGCCGCCGGGATCATTGGCATCGGGCTTCTTGCGGTGCCGGTGCTGGCCGGATCGGCGGCCTACGCCCTCGGCGAGGCGCTCGGTTGGCCCACCGGGCTCGCCCGGCTGCCGCGGGATGCCAAGGCGTTCTATGGCACGATCGTCGTCGGGACGTTGATCGGCGTGTTCATCAACTTCATCGATCTCGATCCGATCAAGGCGTTGTTTTGGTCGGCGGTGGTCAATGGCGTCATCGCGGTGCCGTTGATGATCATGATCATGATCATGGCCATGCAAAAGAAGGTGATGGGAGCCTTCACCCTGCCGCGTCCGCTTTGGGCGATGGGTTGGCTGTGCACCGCGGCAATGGCCGTTGCCGTGGTCATCATGTTCGTGACCTGGTGAGCCTCAATGGAGGTCAAGCGATGGGCTTCAAAGACATTCTGGTCCACGTGGACGCGACACCGGCATCGCGCGCCCGGCTCCAGTTGGGGCTAATTCTGGCCCGGCGGTTTGGCGCTCGGCTCTCGGGCCTTCACGTAATTCCCGAGCGTGGCCCTTGAATTTCTCGGCGGATTGGACGCCGCCGGTTTGGGAGGAATGGCGAGATGACCCCGGAACAGATCGACGAAGCGGCCCGCCTCCTGGCCGCCGCCCGCAAGGGCCAACCGATCGCCGCGCTGCCCGAGGGCGCCCGCCCGCAATCCGAAGCGGATTCCTATGCCATCCAGGCGGCGGTACTGCGCCGGCTCGGCGAGCGCATCGGCGGCTACAAGGTCGGCTTCTCGCCGGAGGGCGGGATCTTTTGCGCGCCGATTTATGCATCGACAGTGCACGCCAGCCCGGCGAGCCTGCCGGCAAGCGGCTTTCACCTGATCGGGATCGAGTGCGAGATCGGCTTTCGCCTGAGCCAGGCGCTGGGATCGCGCGCGCAGCCCTACAGCCGAGAGGAGGTGCTCGCTGCGGTCTCGCTGCACCCGACGATCGAGGTTGTCGACTCGCGTTACCGGGATCCCCGCGTGGTCGATCGGCTCCAGGTGCTCGCCGACAATTACACAAACGGCGGCCTGGTCTACGGCGCGGCGGCCTCGGGCTGGCAGGGGATGGACCTCGTCCATCCGCCAATCGCGGTGACTGACGGGGCCGAGGATTTCGCTGAATGCACCGGCTTGCGCGCCGGCGACCCGATCGGCCTCCTTGCGGATCTGGTGAACCATGTCCTGAAGCGCCGCGGCGGGGTGCCGGCCGGCACCTTCGTCACTACCGGCACCCACACCGGGCTGGTGTTCACCAAGCCTGGCGCGCAGATCCGCGCCGATTATGGCCGGCTCGGCCGCGTCGAGGTGGCGTTTCCGCGATCATAACATCGCATTCCCGTGGGCCTTCAGCCCTGGGGCTTGTTCCGTGGGGAAAGCCGGGACCCACTTTCAAACCTCTCGGGCGCCGAGACCCGGCCTTCGCCGGGAATGCTATGTAAGAAGCCATGAAAAGCCCGACAGCCGACCCGATCGAAATAGCGTGTTACGACCCGGTCGCGCGGGGGCTGCATTGGCTCGTCGCGGCGTTGGCGGTGATCGTCGTCTCGCTCGGCTGGGCGATCCCCGGAGCGCCGCGCGAGACCGAGTCGCGCGATCTCTTACTATTGCTGCATCGCTCGGTCGGGCTCTTGATCCTGGCGCTGATGGTGGTTCGCGCGGTGTGGCGGCTCGGCCATCCGCCGCCGGCGCTGCCGGCGGGGTTTCCGCGGATCGAGGTGCTGGCGGCGCATGCCGACCACGCTCTCTTGTATGTGCTGTTCCTCGTCATGCCGCTGAGCGGCTATCTGAATGCAGCGGCGGCCGGCCACTCCGTCAGAATTTTCGGGCTCGCCCTGATCCCGCCGCTGGTGCCCGAGAATGATCGCCTGGCCCAGGCCGCCATCGCGGTCCATCTCGCCGGACAGTTCCTGGTCTATGGGCTGGTCGCCATCCATGTCGGCGCGGCGCTGATGCACCGGATCGTGCGGCGCAACGGCATCCTCGAGCGCATGCTCCCGCTGCGCCGCCCGGACTAGCTGGTCACTTCGGTCCGCTCGGGACCGCCGTCAGCCTGGAGCGGAAGTACTCGAGCGCGTCCTCGATGGTGCACGCCGCGCGGAGGCGCTGGCGGCCGCTCAGCACGGCGAACTCGGCCTGGCCGGCACCGTTACCGGGGCCAAGCGATTTGACGATCGTATAGACCGCGCATTCATGGGTATGGCGAAACACTGAAAACAGCGCCTGCCCGTCGCGATGGTCGATCGCGTAGTCGCGCCATATCCCGCGGGCGACGTTGCGGCTGTAAATCCCTAGCAGCTGGTTCAGCTCGGAGCGCGTGAAATAGAGGGTGCGGCGCGCGCTGCGCTGATCGCGTAGAGGCAGCACCGTCGCATTGTTGCCGATCATCGCCGACCGTCTTTTGTTGCCTGTCTTAATTTTGACCATTTCCGTCGAAGCGTCCAGCCATCTCAGGGCGGCGAATCCCGGTGCGGGACGCGGAGGCGGTGCGACCGGTTGCCTCACCTTGTTCCCGGCCGGTTCCCGGCGGCGCGATTTGCCTCGGTGCGACCGAGCGGATATGGTGTCGCCTCGGTGATCAGGGCCGTTTGGGATCAGGGCCGTTTGGGGCTTGTGTGAGCGATATTTTCCGCGAAATCGACGAGGAGCTGCGTCGCGACAACCTCTGGAAGCTCTGGTCGCGTTACGGCCGGTACGTCATTGCGGCCGTCGTGCTGGCGCTCGCCATTGCCGGGGCGATCGTCGGGTGGCGCGAACACCAGGCCTCCGAACGCCGCGCCCAGGGCCAGCGCTATTCGACCGCGCTGGCGCTCGCCCGCGAGGGCAAGGACGGCGAGGCGGCCAAGGCGTTTGCTCTGTTGGCCCGGGAAGGCGGCGGCTATAGCCTGCTCGCCGCCTTCGAGGACGCCGAGTTGTTAGCCAAGAGCGGCGACAAAAAGGCGGCGATCGCGGCCTACGACCGTCTCGCCGGCTCGCCCGGCATCGATCCCGAATTCCGCGATCTGGCGGTGTTGTTGGCGGGCATGCAGGAGGTTGCCGACGGCGATGCGACGGCGACGATCGAACGCCTCAAGCCGCTGACCGTGGGCGGCAATCCGTGGCGCGCCAGCGCGCTCGACCTGACCGCTGCGGCTAAACTTAAAGCGGGCGATCGCGGCGGCGCGCTTGCGATCTACAAAGAGCTCGCCGACGACCTATCGGCGCCGCAGGGCCTGCGCGCCCGCGCCGCCGAGATGGCCGCAGCTCTTAAATCCTAGCCGGTTCGCGCTTGGCAATGAACCGCCGCGACTTTGCCGTGCTGTTGCTCGCGCTCGGTCCGGCCGCGTGCGACTGGTTCAAGGACAAGAAGACGCCGCTGCCCGGCGAGCGGATTTCGGTGCTCGGGATCGGCGGCGGCGTCGAGCCGGACCCGAAGCTCGCCGCCACCCCGGTCACCCTGCCGCCGCCGGCGGTCAACCGCGATTGGCCGGAGCCGGGCGGCAACCCCGCCCATACGATGGGCCACCCCGCGCTGCCGGAAAAGCTGACGCGCGCCTGGGAAACCAGCATCGGCGACGGTTCGAGCCGCTATACCAAGGTGATGTCGCAGCCGGTCATCGCCGGCGGCCGGATCTTCGCGATGGATGGCGGCGTCCAGGTCAGCGCCCTCGATACGGCGAGCGGCAAACGCCTCTGGCAGGTCGACCTCAAACCCGAGGATGCGCGCGGCAATGCCTTCGGCGGCGGACCGGCGCTGTGGAAGGACCGGCTTTACGTGGCGACCGGCTACGCCGAGGTGCTGGCGCTCGATCCGGCCGACGGCAAGGTGATCTGGCGCAAGAGCGTCGCCGCGCCGGTGCACAGCCCGCCGACCGTGGCGGACGGCCGCATCTTCGCCGTTACCGTCGACAACGAGCTCAATGCGCTATCGACCGAGGACGGCCGCCGCCTGTGGTCGCACAACGGCATTCCCGAGACCGCCGGTCTGTTGGGTGGTGCCAGCCCGGCGGTCGAGGGCGAAGTTGTGATCGCTCCCTATACTTCGGGCGAGCTGTTCGCGCTGCGCGTCGAGAACGGCCGCGCGGTATGGTCGGACAGCCTGGCCGCAAGCCGCAGCGCCAATGCGGTGGCGGGTCTCGCCGACATTCGCGGCCGCCCGGTGATCGATCGCGCGAAAGTGTTTGCCGTCAGCCATAGCGGGCGCATGGCGGCGATCGATCTGCGCAGCGGGGACCGGGTCTGGGAACAAGAGGTCGCCAGCAGCCACAGCCCCTGGGTCGTCGGCGACTATGTTTTCGTGCTGGCCAACGACAACCAGCTGGTCTGTCTGACGCGCGACGAGGGCAAGGTCCGGTGGGCATCTCAGCTGCGCCGCTATGAGGACGAGAAGGCGAAATCCGACCCGATCGTGTGGGCCGGCCCGGTGCTCGGCGGCAATCGCCTGATCGTACTCTCCTCGCAGGGCGACGCGGTGTTCCTATCGCCCAATACCGGTGAGCTGATCAGCCAGCAGACGATGTCTGCCGGCTATCTCGGGCCGGTTATTGCCGACAATGCCCTTTACTTGCTGAGCGACGAGGCAAATCTCTCGGCCTATCGTTGACCGGCAACGGTCAGGTTCGCGAGCGCGGCGGTGCACGGACGGTCGGAGTTTCAGCAACAGCCGCGCCGGCTTGCAAGGGGTGGGGAGCAGGTACGGAAAAGCCGGTTGACGAAGCCGCGGGTTCGCGTTCTTATGGCGTGAACAATATGAGAACAGACGCGATATGATACCCATCTACGCGGCGTGCGGGAGCGTGTAGTTGTTTCAATCAGGTGGGTCAGTCAAGACCGGCCGGGTGAACGTTGCCAAGGACGACACCACTCGCCGCGCCGTGAAACCAAAGTTGGACAAACCCGCACGACGCAGATGCTATAATTCTGGATACGCCGGGGAGGCGACCTTGAGATACCCAGCACATCGTATGCCCAACAGGCTGTTCTATGGCGACAACCTTTAGAGCCGCTCCGGCTAGATTCAAACTTTCCGGAACGGCTCTTAGGCCGCCTCGTCGAGGGTCGAGCCGACATCGAGCGTCGTCGCCCGCCGCAGGTCGCGCGGCTGGGATTCGTCGTGCGGCCGGCCGCGATGCATCGTGTCGCGATTGTCCCAGATCACCAGGTCGCCCTCCCGCCATTGGTGGCTGTAGACGAATTGCCTCTGGGTCGCGTGCTCGTCGAGATCATGTAAGAGGAGCCGCCCCTCGGGGACCGGCCAGCCGACGATATGCGAGGCATGCGCCGACAGATAGAGCGTCCTGCGCCCCGAGCCGGGGTGGCGGCGCACCAGGCGCTGGCGCGACGGCGGGTATTGCTCGCGCTCGCCCGCTGGAAATTCGGTAAAGCCGATCTGCCCGCGCGACCAGAACACGTCGTGTTCGGCGACGAGCCCGTCGATCGCCGCCTTTTGCGCATCCGACAGCGCGTCATAGGCGGCGCGCATATCGGCGAACTCGGTCTCCCCGGCACCGAACGGCGAAGCTGGCGGCACCTTGACCGCGAACAGCATGCCGAGCACGACCGGCACCGGCATGTAGGACGCATCGGTGTGCCACAGGCGATTGCCCAGGCTGTCGAGGCGCTTCCGATCGTCGCGGGGACGCAGCCGGCTGTCTTCGTCGAGGTTCGAGATGTCGCCGATCTCGGGAAATTTAAGCCGCCGCCGGCCGCCGCGCGCCGCCGATCGGCCGATCTCCAATTCGCCGAAGCGGGCGGCAAAACCGCGCAGCTCTTCATCGCTCAGCTGCTGCTCGTGGAATACGAGGACGGCATGGCGGTCGATCGCCTGCCAAAGCGCCTCTATGGTCGCCGCATCGACCGGCTCACGCAGATCGAGCCCGCCGATTTCAGCGCCGATATGGGGGTGAAGCTGGGTGACGGTGATGGTCATAGGGCGCTCTCCCCGCTCTGCTGCGGCGTTGCGGGCAGCATCGATCCGCAATTCCGGCGTTGTCAATCGCCGCGGCAGGTGGTCAGGATTGCATCCTCTCCCCGGCGGTTGGAGTGCAACGCATGCCCCAGCGGACCCTCGGCACATTGACGATCGGCCAGGCGCCGCGTCCCGATGTCGTTCCGATCATCGACCGCCATGTGCCCGCCGCGGTCCGCCGGGTCCATCGCGGCGTGCTCGACGGCTTGTCGCACTCCGAGATCGCCCGGCGCTACGCGGCCGAAGATGGCGAGCCGGCGCTGGTCACCCGGCTGCAGGATGGCTGCGCGGTCGAGCTGTCGCGGGCTCGCATGCGCGACGGCGTGCAACACGCGCTCGCCGCTCTCGAAGCCGAGGGCTGCGACGTCATCCTTCTGCTGTGCACCGGGACCTTCGACGGGCTCGTCTGCGATAAGGCCTGGCTGGTCGAGCCCGACCACATCATTCCCGCCATGGTCGCCGGCCTCATCGAGCACCGCCAACTCGGCATCATCGTGCCGATCGCCGGGCAGATCCAATCCGAAGCCGGCAAGTGGCGCACACTCGCCCGACCGCCGATCTTCGCCACTGCCAGCCCCTACACGGCCCCGCCCGATGCGCTGGGCGACGCTGCGGCGACGCTCAAATCGCGCGGCGCCGAGGCGATCCTCCTCGACTGCATCGGCTTCACCGAGCGCCATCGCGCGGCGCTGGCCGGGCTCGCCCTTCCGGTCATCCTGTCGAACGCCGTCGCTGCCAAGGCGGTCGGCGAACTGTTCGGGGGATAATGATCATGACCGACGAGATCGGCGCCTTCGTCCCCGGACAGCAATTTCGCGTGGCAGGCAAACCGGGCGGGCCGCTCTCGGGCCTCACCTTCGCGGCCAAGGATCTGTTTGACGTCGCCGGCCGTCCGACCGGCGGCGGCAACCCCGACTGGGCCCGCGCTCACCCGGTCCCGACCCGGCATGCCTGGGCGGTCGCGAGATTGCTCGACGCCGGGGCTGATCTGATCGGCAAGACCATCACCGACGAGGTCTCGCTCGGCATCCTCGGCGAGAACCCCTTCGAGGGGACGCCGGTGAACCCGCGCGCGCCCGGCCATGTGCCGGGCGGCTCGTCGGCCGGCTCGGCGGCGGCCGTCGCGGCTGGCCTCTGCGACACCGCGCTCGGCACCGATACCGGCGGCTCGGTGCGGGTGCCGGCCAGCTTTTGCGGGATTTACGGGATCCGCCCGACGCATGGCCGGCTCGATTTGAGCGGTATGATGAGCCAGGCGCCGAGCTCCGACACGACCGGCTGGTTCGCCCGCGACGCCGAGACCTTCGCCCGGGTTTCGGCGGTCATGCTCGCAGAAGCTACCCCCGACGCCTTGCCGACGCGGCTCGTCGTCGCGACCGACGCCTTCGCCCTGACCGACCCGGAGACGACAGGTGCACTCGAACCATTGGTCGCGCGGCTCCGCGCACTGATCGGCGAGGTGCGCGAAGCGGCGATGGCGCCACCGGGGCTGGCCGCCTGGGCGCGGGCGCAGCGGACCCTGCAGCCCTATGAGGCGTGGCTGACTTTCCAGGAGTGGATCGACCGTACCAACCCGCGCTTCCAGTTCAGCGTTGCCCGCAACCTCGCGCTCGCCGCGGCGATCCCGGCCGGCGAACGCGCCTGGGCATCTCTGGTGCGGGCGGAGGCCCGCGGGCGGATGCGCCAATTGCTGGCGCCCGGCACGATCCTCTGCCTGCCGACGACGCCGTTTCCGGCGCCCTTATGCGGCCAGCCGCTATCGGTGCTCGAACCGCTGCGCGACCGCATCACCGCGTTGTGCAGCCATGGTGGCCTCACCGGCGTGCCGCAGGTGAGCATCCCCGGCGCGACGGTCGACGGCGTGCCGGTCGGGCTGTCGATCCTCGGGGCACGCGGCAGCGATGCGCTGCTCGTCGCGGTCGCGCGAGCTATGGCCGGATAGGAAGCAAAAGTTGTCATTGCGAGGAGCGCAGCGACAAAGCAATCTCATGGCAATCCGCGCCTCGACTTCGAGCGGCAACAAATTGGGGGATACATGATCGCCAAGCAAATTTCGGCCGCTCGGGTTGGGCGGCGGTTCGGCCCGCCCGCGGCAATGCTCGCGGGATTGCTGTTCGCGGCATCCCTCGCATCGGCCCAGACCGCGCCAAAAGCACCGAGCGGAGAGCCGATCACGATCGGCTTTTCGATGGCCTTGACCGGCTCCCTCGCGGTCAACGGCAAGAGCGGTCTCCTGGCGACGCAGATCTGGGCCGAGGACCAGAACGCCAAGGGCGGGCTCCTCGGCCGTCCGGTCAAGCTGGTCTTTTACGATGACCAGACCAACCCCTCCTTGGTCCCCGGGATCTATACAAAGCTGCTCGACGTCGACAAGGTCGATCTTGTCGTTTCGGGCTACGGCACCAACATCGCAGCGCCGGCGATGCCGATTATCATTCAGCACAAGAGCACGTTCATCAGCCTCTTTGCGCTCGACATCAACGAGGAGTTCCACTACCCGAATTACTTCTCGATGCTGCCGGTCGGCCCCGACCCGCGGCCGGCGATCTCGGAAGGCTTCTTCGATATCATCAAGGCCAACAAGGAGAAGCTCGGGCTGAAGACGATCGCGCTGGCGACCGGCGACGGCGAGGCGACGCGCAACGGCACCGACGGCGCCCGGATCAATCTGAAAAAGGCCGGGCTCGAGGTCGTCTACGACAAGAACTACCCGCTGGCGACGACCGATTTCACCCCGATCATCCGCGCCATTCAGGCGACCAACCCCGACGTCGTGTTCATTTCCTCCTATCCCAACGACAGCGTCGGAATCATCCGCAGCGTCCACGAGCTCGGCCTCAACACCAAGGTGTTCGGCGGCAACTTGACCGGGCCGCAAAGCACCTCGATCAAAACCTCATTAGGGCCGATGCTCAACGGCATCATCACCTTCGACTGGTGGCTGCCGGCGCCGGCGCTGCGCTTCCCCGGGGTCATGGAGTTCCTCGCGGGCTACCAGCAACGCGCCGGCAAGGAGGGCGTCGATCCGCTTGGCTATTATCTGGGGCCCTGGGCTTATGCCCGCATGCAGGTGCTGGGCGACGCGATCGAGGGCACGAAGGGCCTCGATCAGGATAAGATCGCCGACTACATCCGCACCCATACCTTCAAGACCGTAGTCGGCGACGTCGCCTTCGGCAACAAGGGCGAATGGGCGAAATCGCGCATCCTGACGATCCAGTTCCAGAACATCGCCGGCACCAGCGTCGACGATTTCCGCGATGGCAAGGGCGAGACCGTCGTCTGGCCGCAGGAATACAAGGCCGGCGACGTGGTCCTGCCTTTTTCCAGCGTCAAGCACTGACAAGTCTCGGAGGCGGCGGGGATACAGCGCCCTCTTCCTGACAGCTCCGCACCGTAGTGTCTCAACGGACCGGGTTTCCCTGGTCGATGCGAGGGCAGAGTCCGTTCAAGTCGAATCACGTCCATTATCGTCATGGCCGGGCTTGACCCGGCCATCCGCGTGGATCTCCGGGTCAAGCCCGGGGATGACGATTGGGGGATGATCGAATTTGATCCGCTTCCGCTCTAAGCCCGCGAAGATCAGCAGCAAAAGTGCGGTTGGCTGAGATGAGCCGACGGCGGCAAATTGCGCTCGTGCCATAACTTTTGGCCTCGCCGCGTTGATCGCGTGGGCCATCGCGACGCGCACGTATAGCGCCATTCCCATGATCGTAGTCTGCGCAAGGCGCAAGGGATGATCGCGTGGTACGCGTTACGTTCAAACTGAGGCGCTACGCCCTCACCCGCGTGCTTGACAGAAGCCGCGGCGGCGGGCTAGGTCATCCGCACCGTGGGATTTGAGCCGACCGGCTTGCGCGCCACGTAAAAAATTGCGCTAAAAGGTCGGGAGTTTGAAAGAACCCTGGCCCGCGGCGGACCAGGGTTTTTTTGCATTCTGGGCCGGCGCGGGTTTGCGATGGAGAGCCCGCGATGCCGAAGCCGATCCTCTCTCCCGAGCTTGCCGCCGAGCTCGCCCCCGCGACGCTCCTGGTGCGCGGCGGCAGCGAGCGCAGCGCTTACGAGGAAACCTGCGAGGCGCTGTTCCTGACCTCGGGCTTTGTCTATGGCAGCGCCGCCGAGGCCGAGGCTGCCTTCAAGCAGGACGGCTCGCGCTACGTCTATTCGCGCTACCGCAACCCGACCGTGACGATGTTCGAGGAGCGGCTGCGCCTCATTGAGGGGGCCGGGGCGTGCCGCGCCACGGCGAGCGGCATGGCGGCGGTGTTCGCCGCGCTTCTGTGCAAGCTGCGCGCCGGACAGCGGCTGGTGGCGAGCCGGGCCTTGTTCGGCTCCTGCCATTACATCGTCGCCGATTTGTTGCCGCGCTACGGCATCGAGACCGTGCAGGTCGACGGCCGCGACCTCTCGGCCTGGGAGGCGGCGCTCGCGCCGGGCGCGGCGGTCACGTTTTGCGAGAGCCCGTCCAACCCGGCGATGGAGATTATCGACATCGCCGAAGTTGCGCGGCTCACTCATCGCGCCGGCGGCATCCTCGTCGTCGATAATGTGTTCGCAACGCCGCTCCTGCAGAAGCCGCTCGTCCTCGGCGCCGACGTCGTCGTCTATTCGGCGACCAAGCACATCGACGGCCAGGGCCGCGCGCTCGGCGGCGCGATCCTCGCCAGCGAGAAATTCATCAAGGACGATCTCGGCCTCTTTTACCGCCATACCGGCCCGTCGTTGAGCCCGTTCAACGCCTGGCTCTTGCTGAAGGGGCTGGAAACCCTCGAGTTGCGGGTCGAGCGGCAATGCCGCACCGCCCTTTCGATCGCGCGCCTTCTGGAAACCCACCCGAAAATCGGCCGGGTGATCTACCCGGGCCTGCCGAGCCATCCGCAATACGAGTTGGCGCGCCGCCAGATGACTGAAGGCGGCACCGTCGTTGCCTTCGACATCGCCGGCGACAAGGAGGGCTGCTTTCGCTTTCTCGACGCGCTGCGGCTGGTCGACATCTCCAACAACCTCGGCGATTCGAAAAGCCTCGTCACCCACCCCGCGACGACGACGCATTCGCGTCTCAAACCCGAGGAGCGCGCCGCGCTCGGCATCGGCGACGGGCTGGTGCGGCTGTCGGCCGGACTCGAGGCCGAAATCGACCTGATTGCCGATATCAAGCGCGCGCTACAGCGGGTTTGACGCGATGAGCACCGCCGCAGACGGCGAGCGTTTCGAGGTCGCCTATCTTGTGCTCAGCGGGACAACGACGGCGGCGCGCTGTCCGGAGGTGCTGCGTGAGCTGGTCGGGCTCGGCTTTTCGACCGTCGTCGCGCTGCCGACACCGAACGCCTCGCGCGTCATCGCGCTGCGCGACATGGCAGACATAGAGGGGGTACAGGTCGTCGAATCGTACTTCGACTTGGCCATCCGCCCGCGGCCGCCGCGTGGGGTGGTGCTGTTCGCGCCCTGCAGCTTCAACTCATTGAATAAGCTCGCCCACGGCATCGCCGACAACCTCGCGCTGTCCGTCGTTGCCGAGGCTATCGGGCGGGGCACGCCGGTAATCGTCGCCCCGTCGCTGAACGCGCCGCTCCTCGCCCACCCCGTTGCGCAAGCCTCGCTCAGGAAGCTGGCCTCCTGGAGTGTCGTCATCGTGCCCCCGGTCGACGAGGGTGAAGGCCCGCGTCTCGCCCCATCCGGAGTGCTGATCGACGCCGTTCGGCCATACGTACAGCAATAATAACCTAATTAAGCTGTTAATATAAGCTATTTGACACTTTGGTTGGATATAATTATCTCTGAACCACGCCCACAGTACGGGATTTATCCCGGGAGGATGGCGACGTGGCTCGGATCGAAACCGTCTCCAAGGCCGAGGCGATCAAGCAGCAGAGCCGGCAGCTGCGCGGCAATCTTGCCGAGGATCTTGCCGACACCGCGGTGCCGTTCGACAAGACGGGATACAGCCTCCTCAAATTTCACGGCATCTATCAGGGTTATGACCGCGATAGCGCCACCGAGCGCAAGCAGCGCGGTGACGACAAGATCTGGCAGTTCATGGTGCGCGTCAGGATTCCCGGCGGACGCCTCACCGCCGACCAGTACCTCGCGCTCGACGCGCTCGCCGATGCCCACGCCAACGGCTCCCTACGCATTACGACGCGCCAGAGCATCCAGTTTCACGGCGTCGTCAAATCCGGGCTGAAGGCGGCGATAGCCGATATCAACCGCGCTCTCTTGACGACGCTGGCCGCTTGCGGCGACGTCGTGCGCACCGTGACGACGGTACCGGCGCCGATCCGCGATGCGGTTCACACGAGGCTGGAGGACGACGCCCGGCGCCTCTCGACGCATCTCCTGCCGAAGACCGGCGCCTATCACGAGATCTGGGTCGACGGCGAGAAGGTGGCGCCGGAGGAAGAGCCCGTCGATCCGCTCTACGGCGAGCGCTATCTGCCGCGCAAATTCAAGATCGGCTTGGCGATCCCCGGGGACAACACGATCGATGTGTTGACCAACGACCTCGCGATCGTCGCGCTGTTCGAGGGTGGCCTGGCGAACCGCACGCTGGCGGGCTACAATTTCCTGCTCGGCGGCGGTCACGGCATGACCCACAACAAGCCCGAGACCTACCCGCGGCTTGCCACCCCGGTCGCCTTCGTCGAACCCGACGACCTCTTGGACGCCGCCGCGGCGGTGGTCCGGCTGCATCGCGATTGGGGCGACCGCGGCAACCGCCGGCACGCCCGGCTCAAATACGTCATCGCCGAGCGCGGCGAGGAATGGGCGCGCGAGCGACTCTCGGAGGATCTCGGCAAAGCGCTGGCGGCGTGCCGATCGATGCCTGATTTCGACGTGCCCGACCATTTGGGATGGCATGACCAGGGCGACGGCAAGCTCTATCTCGGCGTGCCGGTGCCAAGCGGGCGCATTGTCGATGACGAGCGCTCGCGGCTGCGCAGCGCGCTGCGCGAGATCGTCGCCAGCTTTGGCGTTGATCCGATCCTGATGCCGAGCCAGGACATCATCCTCAGCGAGATCGCGCCGGCGGACCGCGCCGCGATCACGGCGGTGCTGCGAGACCACGGCGTTCGATTGGCCGAGGAGTTGCTGCCGGTCGAGCGCTGGGCCCTGGCGTGCCCGGCGCTGCCGAGCTGCGGCTTGGCGCTGACCGAGGCGGAACGGGTGCAGGGCGACATCGTCGGTGCGATCGCAGAACGGCTCAAGCGCTGGGGGCTGGAAGAGGAGCGGCTCAGCATCCGCATCACCGGGTGCCCGAATGGCTGCGCGCGGCCCTACACCGGCGATATCGGCATCGTCGGTCGGGTGCCCGGATATTATTCGCTCTATGTCGGCGGCGATTTCGCAGGCACCCGCCTCAATCAGGCGATTGCCGAGCGGCTCGACATCGCGGGCATCGCCGACGCGCTCGATCCCTTGTTCGCGCTCTTTGCGTCCTCGCGCGCGGCCGGCGAGGGGTTTGGCGATTTCTGCCACCGCATCGACATTGCCGCGTTGCAGCAAATTGTCGAAGGCTGCCGGAAGAAGGCGGCCTGATCCCGCCTTCCGCCAGGGTTGCGAATGGATTATTGAACGGCAGGATTTTCGAAGAGGTTGGTCATGAGCGTCACCGTCGCCATTATTGCGCAGGGCAGCATGGGCGCGGGGGTCGGGAAGCGGCTCCACGAGAATGGTGCCGAGGTGCGCACCCTCTTGAGCGGGCGCAGCGCCGGGAGCGCCGAGCGCGCGCGCGCCGCGGGAATGAAACCGGCCGCCGACGAGCGGGCGCTACTCGAGGGCGCGGATTTTTTCCTGGCGATCCTGCCGCCGAGCGAGGTCGAGAACCTCGCGCACCGCCTCGCGCCGGCGCTCGCGGCATTGCCCGAAAAGCCGATCTATGTCGACTGCAACGCGATCAGCCCGCAGACCGCGACGCGGGTCGCCGCGATCATCGAGCCGACCGGCGCCAAATTTGTCGATGGCGGCATCATCGGCGGCCCGCCGCGGCCGAGCTACAGCCCGGCGATCTACGCCTCGGGCGCGGCGGCGGGAGAGACCGCGGTGCTGCGCGATTGGGGGCTCGACTGGCGGGCGATCGACGGTCCCGTAGGCGCCGCCTCAGGCCTCAAGATGTCGTATGCCGGGATCACCAAGGGGACGACCGCGATCGCCGCGGCGATGCTGCTCGGCGCCGCCCGCTTCGGCTGCGGCGAGGCCTTGATCGCCGAATTGTCGAAGAGCCAGCCCGAGATGCTGAAGCGAATGCGCGGCAGCATTCCCGGCATGTACGACAAGGCCTATCGCTGGGTCGGCGAGATGGAGGAAATCTCGGACTTCCTCGGCGCCAACAAGCCGTCGAGCGACATGTACGCCGCGATTGCCCAGCTCTACGAATTTCTCGCCGCCGCCGACGCGGAACAAGCGCCCGGCCCCGGCAACGCGATCAAGACCCTCGACCAGGTGCTCGGCCGATAGAAAGGGCTGTCATCCCGGCGAAGGCCGGGACCCACCGGTCAGCCGCCTCGACCGCGGGCAGGTGGATCCCGGCCTTCGCCGGGATGACGATTATAATGGGGGGGGGTGCTAGATAAACACGCCCTTCATCCCGCCCTCGGGATAGCGCAGCCCGGCGGCGGCGCCGACCGGCACCGCTTCGGCGATGCCGGCGACCTCCGCCGCCGTCAAACGGACATCGAGCGCCCCCAAATTCTCCTCGACCCGTTCGATCCGTTTGGTGCCCGGGATCGGGATCACATCGGGGCCCTGCGCCAGGAGCCAGGCGAGCGAGAGCTGCGCGACCGTGCAATGCTTGTCGGCGGCGATCGCTTCGGTGCGTTCGACGAGCTCGCGGTTCTTCTGGAAATTTTCTCCCTCGAAACGCGGATGACGGCGGCGGGTGTCGCCTTCGGAGAGGTTGGCAAAATCGGGGATCACCCCGGCTAAAAGACTGCGGCCGAGCGGCGAATAGGGGACAAAGGCGATGCCGAGATCGCGGGTCGTCCTCCGCGTCTCGTCCGCCACCTCGCGATAAAGTAGCGAGAACTCGCTCTGCACCGCGGCGATCGGGTGGACCGCATGGGCGCGCCTTATGCGCTCCGGCCGCGCCTCGCAGAGGCCGAGAAACCGCACCTTGCCCTGCTCGACCAGCCGGCTCATCGCGCCGACCGTGTCCTCGACCGGCACATTGGGATCGACCCGGTGCTGGTAATAGAGGTCGATCACCTCGACCCCGAGCCGCTGGAGGCTTGCTTCGCACGCCTGCTGGACATATTCCGGGCGGCCGTTGACGCCTCCCGAGCGGCGGTCCTGGCCAAATTTGGTGGCGACGACGATGCCGTCGCGCCGGCCCTTGGGCAGGGCCGCCAGGGCGCGGCCCAAGACTTCCTCGTTCTGGCCCAGGCCATAGGCGTCCGAGCTGTCGAGGAAATCGACGCCAAGCTCGATCGCCCGCTCTAGAAACGGGATCGCCTGGACGTCGTCGCTCGTCCCGTAGGTCCCCGAGAGGGACATGCAGCCGAGCCCGATCGCCAATACCTCCGGCCCGTTGCGGCCGAGCCGGCGGCGTTCGCGCGTAGAGTTATCGCTCATCGTCTTCTCCCAGAAATTCGCGCGCACCATAGCCGATCGGCGAAGTTTTGTGACAAGGCCGAAGAGAGGCGTATGATCTGGGCACATTTCGAGCCTGAGGCGGGAGGCTGTCATGTCATCAACCGTTGGACATGTCTTTGTGGGGGCGGTGCGCTCGACGGAGGGCGGTCGCGGCGGCGTCTTTCGCCAGGCCATCGGCAGCCAGCGCTGGGACGCGCTGAGTGACGGGCTGCCGGCCGGCGCCGAGGTGCACGCGATCACGGTGCATCCCGAGGAAACCGATGCGGTCTTCATCGGCACCACCAAAGGCGCCTATCGCAGCACCAACCGCGGCGACCATTGGGAACCGCTCGCGCTCCCTGATCAGGGTGCCGATGTCTGGTCGATCACGATCCATCCGACAGACCGGCGCACGATCTATGCCGGTTTCGGGCCGACCGGGGTCTATCGCAGCGACGATGGCGGCGACCATTGGAAAAAGCTGCCCGATCCGGGGCTGCCGGACCGGGTCCACATGACCTTCCCGTGCCGGGTTATGCGGCTCGATGTCGACCCCGCCCGGCCCGATGACGTCTACGCCTGCATCGAGGCGAACGGCGCGATGCGGAGCCGCGATCGCGGCGAGAGCTGGGAAGATTGCACGTCCGGCCTCCTGCCCTTCGCCGAACAGGAAAAATACAAGAGCCGGATCGTCAGCCAGACCGAGATCGAGGGCATGCTCGACGGTCATGCGTTGGCGTGCAGCGCCGCGGCGCCCGGTACCGTCTTCCTCGCCAACCGCATGGGCCTCTTCCGCAGCGAGGATGGCGGCGGTCATTGGCAGGATGTCGATGTCGGCCGTTTCTCGCCGATGACCTATGGCCGCGATCTGCGCGTCTCGCCGCATGATCCGAAAGTGCTTTACGCGGCGTTGAGCCCGGCGTTCCGCAGCGCCGACGGCGCGATCTACAAGAGCGAGGATGTCGGCAAGACCTGGAAGCGGTTCGATCACGGGGTCAAGGCCGCGGCGACGATGATGGGGGTCACCACCAATCCGCGCGACGCCTGGCAGGTCTACGGCCTTTCAAAGGCGGGCCAGGTCTTCGGCACGCAGGATGGCGGCATCAGCTGGGTCGAGCGGCGCTTGCCCGAGGGCGTTGGCGATTGCTACGCCATCGCCTGCGGCTGATAACGGATTTCATCGAACGACAGGAGGAAACGATGGCGGGCACAACGCATATTTACGCCGGCGTAGCGGGCACAGTGGGCATGGCGCACAGCGGGGGGCTGGGCGGCGTCTTTCGTCAGGAAGTCGGCGACAATAAATGGCGGAAACTGGGCGGCGGTCTCCCGGAAGACGCCGAGGTCCACGCGATTACCGTGCCGCCGGGCGACACGGACACGGTCTTTGTCGGCAGCACCAAGGGCCTCTACCGCAGCAATAACCGCGGCAACCGGTTCGAGCGCCTGGCGCTGCCCGATGCCGATGCGGATATCTGGTCGGTGCTGATCCATCCGAAAGACCCGCGGCGGATCTATGCCGGGGCGACGCCGATCGCGGTCTACCGCAGCGACGACGGCGGTGAGCATTGGAAGAAGCTTGCCGATCCGGGCCTGCCCAACCGCGTCATCATGGCCTTTGCCTGCCGGGTCATGCGGCTCGACGTCGACCCGAACACGCCCGACGACATCTACGCCACGATGGAGGCAAACGGCGCGATGCGCAGCCGCAACGCCGGCGAGAGCTGGGAAGACTGCACCGCCGATCTGATCCGGTTTTGCGAGGAGCCGAAATACCGGAGCCGGATCGGCAGCCAGACCGAGATCGAAGGCATGCTCGACGGCCATGCTCTGGCGTGCAGCGCCGCGGCGCCCGGCACCGTCTTCCTCGCCAACCGGATGGGCCTCTTCCGCAGCGCCGATCGCGGCGAGCACTGGGTCGACATGGAGATCGGCAAGTTCTCGCCGCTGACCTATGGCCGCGACATTCGTACCTCGCCCCTCGACCCCAAAATCATGTACGCCGCGCTGAGCCCGGCGGCGCGCAGCACCGACGGCGCGGTCTACAAGAGCGAGGACGTCGGCAAGACCTGGAAGCGCTTCGACCACGGCATCAAGGCCGACGCGACGATGATGGGGGTGATTCCGCATCCGAAAGACGCGAGCCAGGTCTATGCCGTCTCGCGGGTCGGCCAGGTGTTCGGCACCCAGGACGGCGGTAAGAGCTGGAGCGAGAGCCGGTTGCCCGAAGGCGTGCGCGACTGCTACGCGATCGCCTGCGGCTGAGCTGAATTTCCGTACGGCGCCCACCCTAACCCTCCCCGGGGGGGTTAGGGTGCGGGGCGATCGGGCGCTACAATCCGAACGCCACCCGCGGCGAATTGGCCAGCGACAACCGCCGGTAGCGGGCCAATGCCCATAATGGGAAAACTGCCCGATAGCCGTGATAGCGCAGGTAGAACACGCGGGGAAAACCGACCGCGGTATACCACGGCTCCTCCCAATTGCCGTCGCTGTCCTGGTTCGCGATCAGATATGCGATGCCGCGCGCCAGCGCCGGGTTGTCGACCTCGCCCGCCGCCATCAGGCTGAGCAACGCCCACGCCGTCTGCGATACCGTGCTGTACGGTGCCTGGCCGTGCGGCGCCTCCGGCGAATAACTCTCGCCCGTTTCGCCCCACCCGCCATCGGCCCGTTGCCGCGCGATCAGCCAGGCGACCGCGCGGCGTATCTCCGGCGCTGCCGGGTCGACACCGGCGGCATTCAACCCCGCCAAGACCGACCAGGTGCCATAGATGTAGTTGGTCCCCCAGCGGCCGAACCAGCTGCCATCGGCTTCCTGCTCGCGCCGCAGATAGGCGAGCGCCGCCGCCACGGCGGGACGATCGGACGGGATGCCGCGCTGGGCTAGAAAGCCGAGGCAGCGCGCGCTGACATCGGCGCTCGGCGGGTCGAGCAGCGCACCGTGATCGGCGAACGGAATATGATTAAGATAAAAATGCGTGTTGTCGGCATCGAACGAGCCCCACCCGCCGTTGCGGCTCTGCATGCCAAGGACCCATTCCTCGGCGCGGTCGATCGCATGTCGGTAGCGCGGCCCATCGAAGCGGTCGAGCGCCAAGGCAACCGCGGCGGTATCGTCGAGATCGGGGTAATGCGGGTTGGCGTACTGGAATGCCCAGCCGCCCGGCCGCAGCCCGGGACGGGTCGCCGCCCAGTCGCCGACAGTGTCGAGCACCTGTTTTCCGGCCAGCCAGTCCATGGCGCGGCGGATGGCCGGCGTGAGCCGCCTATCGCCGACCTCCATCAGGGCATGACAGGCAAGGGCGCTGTCCCACACCGGCGAGAGGCAGGGTTGCGGGTAACTCTGCTCGGCGTCGAAGACGAGCAGCTTGGCGAATGCCGAGGCCGCGGTGGCACGATCTGGATGATCGGGCGGATACCCCAGGCAATCGAACATCATCAGTGCGTTCGCCATCGCCGGGTAGATGCCGCCGAGCCCATCCTCGCCATTGAGCCGCTCGGTGACAAACCCGACGGCTTTTTCGATGGCGCGCCGCCGCGGGTCCGCCGGGAAGATCGGCTCGGCCAGCCGCACCAGCCGGTCGAGCAAGGCAAAGGCATGACCGACCGGGGAGGCGGTCGGCGGCGAGATCCAGTCGCGTACCGTCTCCGGCGGCTCGATGAACAGCTCGGCGATGCTCACCCCACGCGGGTTGCGGGCCGTCGGTCTGAGCGCCATCAGCACCAGGAGCGGTACCAGCACGGTGCGCGACCAGTACGAAATCTTGTCGATGTGAAACGGAAACCATCTGGGCAGAAGCATGATCTCGACCGGCATCACCGGCACCGCCCGCCACGGCACCTCGCCCCACAGCGCGAGCATGATCCGGGTGAACACATTGCACCGCCGGGCGCCGCCGCGCGCCAGGATCGCCGCGCGGGCGCGCACCATATGCGGCGCATCGATCAGGTCGCCGACCGCCTTCAGCGCGAAATACGCCTTGACTGAGGAGCTCAGGTCTACCTCGCCGCCGAAGAATAGCGGCCACCCGCCTTGCCCATCCTGGGTGGTCCGCAGATATCGTGCGATGCGCTCTTCAAGCTCGGGGTCGATCGTGCCGAGATAGTGCTGCAGCAGGATATACTCGGCAGGGATCGTGGCGTTGGCTTCGAGTTCGAACGCCCAATGGCCGTCCTCGTCCTGCAGCGACAGCAGCGATTCGACCGATCGCGCGATCACCGCATCGAGGCCCGGCGGGCACGCCGCCTCGCCGAGCATCGGCGCATTCTGCTTTGCCGTCATTCCGCTCATCATGGCAGCGCGCGTTGGCGCTCCTCGATCGGTGTCGGGGTCTGTGTCGTCGGCGCCGGGTCGCTATCGACCGCCAGCGCCCGACCGCGGCGTCGGTGCACCCGCGCCGCTGCCGCAAAGCCGGAGCGAATAGCGCCTTCGATCGTAGCAGGCAAGCCGGTATCGACATAATCGCCTGCAAGGTGAAGATTGGGCCACGCTGTCGCGGCCGCGGGCCGCCGCGCTTCTTGGCCCGGCGTCGCGCGAAATGTCGCGCGGCGCTCCTTGACGATTCGGGCGGGCGGCGTCGGTGCGGCCGGGAGATCGAAGGCGAGCGTCAGGTCGCTCCACAATTTCTCGCGCAGCTCGTCGGCGGGGCAGGCGACGATCCGGTCGGCCGCGCTGACCGTCACCGACACGACCTCGCGCTTGCGAAAAGCCCACTCGGCGGTACCGCCGATGATCCCGGCGAACAGCGGCGCACCTGGAGGCAAGGTACAGCGGAAATGGGCGTTGACGATCGGCGCGTAATCGTCCGGCACGATGAGGCCGGGAATGATGCGCGCTGCGATTGCCGCCGGGACGGCGAGAATCACACTGTCCTCGGGCCGCAGCACAAGCGCGTTTTGCTCGAACAAGAGCTGACTGATGCGGCCGTCAGCAAAACCGAATGCCCTGAGCCGGCTGCCAAAGCGGATCTCCGCGCCGCGGCGCGACAACAATGAGAGCGCCGGATCGACCAGGCTCTCCGACAGCCCGTCCTTCGCCAGCATCGGTCGGCAGGCCGCCGCGCCGCGTCCGATCGTCTCGGCCAGCACGCGCCAGAACAAGCGGGCCGAGGCTTCCGCCGCCCCGGTGTTTAGCGCCGCGACCGCGAGCGGCTGCCACAGGCGGCGGAACAGCACGCTATCGGGCGTAAGCACCGCCGCTACCGTGTCCTCGGGCGCGGCGCTCCGCAGCCGCAGCACCTCGAGATAATCGCGCGCCCGGGTTCCCGGAACCCGCCGCGCCGCGCGCAACACCCACCACGGCACCGCGCCCCTTCCGGGCCGCACCGCCCAATGCTCGCCCGACTTGATGTCGATGAACGGGATCGCCGCCTCGGCCGACCGCTCGAAGGTATCGAGCGCCCCGATGCGCCCGATATAGGCTGACGCTGCCTCGTTGCCGGAAAGCAGCAGGTGATTGCCGTTGTCGATGCGAACGCCCAATTCGGAATCGACAAAGGAGCGGCAGCGTCCACCGGCCTGCGGGCCCGATTCGTAGAGGATGACCGCATGGCCCTGATCGGCCAGCGCAACCGATGCGGCCAGACCCGCGAGCCCGGCCCCGACGACATGCACGCGGCCCGGCGGTGGCGAGGCGGCGGCAATCATAAGAGCCCGTGGCGCAGCACGAGCCACAGCTTTCGCGCCTTCGACAAGCTGATTCGCCGGGTGGGATCACGCCATCCCGAGCGCAACAATGCATCGAGCATCGCGCGGTAGAACGCGCCCATGACGGAAGCCGGCCGCATCGCCCGGCGCGAACAGCCCGCCATCGCCCGATCCGCCTCGGCGAAATGCTGCTCGGCGATGGCGGCGAGGTCCCGGCAGGCCGCCGGCAGCGCCGGATGACGCAGCACCTCCATCGGAGCGGTGCCGCGGATGCCGTGGCGATCGAGCAGTTCGCGCGGCAAATAAAGCCGGCCGCGCTGCGCGTCCTCGTCGAGATCGCGCAGGATGTTCGTCAGCTGCAAGGCGCGGCCGAGGGCGTCGGCGACGGCATGGGCCGCTGCGCTCGGATCGCCAAAGATATGCACCGACAAATGGCCGACCGCGCTCGCGACGCGGGCGCAATATCGGTCGAGGGTCGCCAGATCGGGGGCACGAATGTTTTGCGCTGCGTCCATCTCCATACCGTCAATAACGGTGTGGAAGTCCTCGCGTCGCAGGCGATAACGCGTCACAGGGTCGCGCAGCGCGCAAGCGAGGAGCTGGCGCGGGCGCCCGGCATAGAGCGCATCGATCTCCGCGTGCCAGGCGGCGAGCGCCGCCTTTTTGTGCTCGGGCGAGCTGGTGTCGTCGGCGATATCGTCGACCTCGCGGCAGAAGGCATAGACCGCGTACATCCCGTCGCGGCGGTCTTTCGGCAAGAGCCGCATCGCCCAATAGAACGAGGTGCCCGCCGACTCGACCCTTTGGCGGATGCTCTCGCGCAGCGCCGCATCGTCGGGGATGGCCCCAGTGCTATCCGAGACCGTGTCGCTCATTGCTGGCGGCGGACGAGGATGCCGCTGAGGAAGGCTGCCGCGACATCCTTCTTGGCGAGCGCGACGCGGGTCGCCAGCGGGTCGCCCTGGCGCAGGCGGCGCGCGAGGCGCGCGGCGAGCCCGACGATGACCGCAGATTCCCAGCGCAACCCGCGGGCGGCGACGCGCGGCGGCAGGCCGTGCGCGGTCGCGATCAGGCTCTCGGTGCGGTCGAGCATCGTGTCCAGCACCCGCCGCAAGCCGGGGCTCGCCGCCGACGCCGCCAGCATTTCGATCCCGCAGCCCGCTTGGTCGAGATCGGCGAGCGGCAGGTAGATCCGGTCGAGGGAGCGGTAATCGGCGGCGCAGTCCTGCAGGTGATTGAGCACCTGCAGGGCCGAGCACAGCGCGTCGGAGGCGGGCCATGCGGCGCGGCTTTCGCCATGCAGATCGAGCAGCTGGCGCCCTACCGGCGCAGCCGAATAGCGGCAATACTCCATCAGATCGTCCCAGTCGCGGTAACGCAGCTTGACCGCATCGAGGCGAAATGCCTGGAGCACGTCATGGCAATGCTGGGCCGTAACGCCGGTGGCGGCGAGGCTCTCGCGCATCGCCGCCGCGGCCGGCGACTCGCCGCCCGGCGGGCCTCCGGAGCCACCATCCAGGATCGCCGCCATGCGGTCGAGGCGGCGCAGCTTGTCCGCGGCGCCGAGCGCCGGACTGTCGGCAATGTCGTCGGCGTTGCGGGCAAACCGGTAGAAGGCGTGGACATGGACGCGCAGGTCGCGGCGGATCAGCCAGGAGCCGACCGGGAAATTCTCGTCGCCGCGCCATTTGCCCGAGGGCGTCTCGACGCTGGCGGCCCCAGCGGCCGATTCGGGCGGCGGCGAGCCGGCCTCGAGTGCGGTCATCCGATATAGCCGTTGGCTTTGAACCAGGCGATCGCGTCGGTGAGGGCTTGGCGCGCCGGCCGTGGCGCATAACCCAACTCCTCAACGGCGCGCGTCGAGCTGAAGAACATCTTCTTCTTCGACATCCGCACCCCGTCCACCGTGGCGAACGGCTCGCGCCCGGTAAGGCGCGCGATGGCCTCGGCGCCGCGCGCGATCGGCAGCAGCGCCGCGTAAGGGATCTTGAAGGCGGGTGGGCGTCGGCCGGTCAGCCGGGCGACCTCGGCGAGGATTTCTCTAAGGCTCAGGTTCTCGCCGCCAAGAATATAACGCCGGCCGATCTGCCCGGATTTGGCCGCGAGCAGGTGGCCGAGCGCGACGTCATCGACGTGGGCGATATTGAGCCCGGTATCGACATAGCCCGGCATCCGGCCACGCGCGGCCTCGACGATCAGCCGACCGGTCGGCGTCGGCTTGATGTCGCCGGGACCGATCGGGGTCGACGGGTTGACGATCACGGCCGGCAGACCGCGCTCGACGACGAGTTCGGTAACCGCCGCTTCGGCCTCGAATTTCGAGAGCTTGTAGGGGCCGATCATGTCCGCGGCCTGGCTCGCCGTCTCCTCGTCGGCGATGCCGCCCGGCACGATCCCCAGGGTCGCCACGCTGCTGGTGTAGACGATGCGCTCGACCCCGGCGCCCGACGCGGCAAGCATCAGCGCCCTTGTGCCCGCGACATTGACGCGGAACATCGGCTCGGGGTCCGGCACCCACAGTCGGTAATCGGCCGCGACATGAAACAGATAGCGACAACCCGCCACCGCCGCGGCGAGCGAATCGGGGTCTTCGAGCGAGCCTTCCGCGACCTCGACACTAAGCGCCTCGAGGTTGCGGCGGTCGCTCGTCGGCCGCGCCAGCACCCGCACCGGATGGCCGGCCTTGAGCAGCGCCCGAGCGACGGCCGAGCCGACAAACCCGGTGGCGCCGGTAACCAGGCACAAACCCGAGGGAAGCGACATGGCTCTCCGGTCATCAACCGCATGGATCGGGGGCCATTCTCGCAAAACCTTGCACCCGGCGCACCCCCTCGCGATATGGTAATACCTTTGTGGCCAGAGGTATTACCATGTCGAGGGTAACGAGCAAGGGTCAGGTTACGATCCCAAAACGCGTGCGCGACCATCTCGGCCTCAAGCCAGGGTCGGAGGTCGAGTTCGTCCTTGGCGAGGGCGGCAAAATCATACTAACGGCCGAGCCGGGTTCCGATGCAAAAGGGCGCGCCGAGCGCGAGAGGCAACGCATGAGAAAAGCGCTCGCCGAACTCCGCGGCACCCTCGATCTGGGTATGACGACTGATGAATTCATGCGCTTTGTGCGCGGCGATCCGGACGAATGATTTTTGTCGACACCAATATCCTCATCGACGTGGTCGAGGATGATCCGATTTGGGGCGACTGGTCGCGTCAGCAGCTGGTCAACGGGGCAGGGTTGGGCGAGGTGGCGATCAACGATGTCGTCTTTGCCGAGTTGGCGATCGGTTATCAAACGCTCGAAGACCTCGAAGCGATGATCGCCCGCTTAGGGATCGTCGTCGCGTCGATCCCGCGCGTTGCGCTGTTCATCGCGGGCAAGGCGTATCAGCGCTACCGCGCGTCCGGCGGCATCCGGACCGGCGTGCTGCCGGATTTCTTCATCGGCGCACAGGCGCTCGTCGCCGGCGCCGAATTGATCACCCGCGACGTCGGCCGATATCGAACCTATTTCCCCGGGTTAGCGTTGATTGCGCCCCGGCCTAATTGAAGGCGGCGCACGAGTCACGGGTGGTGACGCCGACCGATTGCTGATGGAAGCGCGTCTTGTAGGCGTCGATCACCGCCGCTAGCCGCGCCGCGAGATCGGGTGCGCGCGCGACGGCGATCAGCACGATCTTGACCCGCGGCGAACGGCCGATCACCCCGGTCGCGGGGTTGCGCCATTGGCCATAGCCGTCGAATACGGTGAGGCCATCGGGGAAGCTGGGGGTAACGACCGAGACGAGGAAATCCGACCACTCGGCATCCGAGACGCTGCGCCGCCCGTCCTTGTCGCGGCCGAAGAACAGTTCGGCGACCACCATCCACTGTTCCGACGGCAGGAGGCAGGCATAGGGTGCCGGCGGCGCTGGCGCCGGCGCTGATGCTGGCGGCAGCGGCGCGGCACACGCTGCGAGCGCCGACAACAGCAGCGCCGACAGCGCCTGCCGCAAGGCGGTCGGTGGAATGGCGCTACTCCGCCGCGGCGAGCACCGCGACCGGTTCGACCCGAGCCGCGCAGAATTTGTATTCAGGGATCTTGCCGAACGGGTCGAGCTGCGGGTTGGTCAGCACGTTGGCGGCGGCCTCGGCGTAACAGAACGGGATGAACACCATGCCGGGCGCGATCGCGCTGTCGCTCCGCGCCTTCAATTCGATCGTGCCGCGCCGCGTCGTCACCCGGATCGGGTCGCCCGCAACAATGCCAAGGCGGCGCAGTTCGGCAGGTGCCAGGCTCGCCACCGCCTCGGGTTCGATCTGGTCGAGCACGGTGGCGCGCCGGGTCATCGCCCCGGTATGCCAATGTTCGAGCTGGCGCCCGGTGGTCAGCACCATCGGATAGTCGGCATCGGGCTCCTCGGCCGGCGGGATGATCGCCGCCGGGACGAAGCGGCCGCGCCCGGATTTGGTCGGGAAGCCGTCGCCGAACACGATGTCGTTGCCCGGTCGATCTTCGGCCTCGCACGGATAGGTGACCGAATCCTCCCGCAGCAACCGCTCCCAGCTGATGTTATCGAGCGAGGGCATCGCCTCTTTCATCTCGGCGAACACATCGCGCGGGTGCGTATAGGACCAGCCGAGCCCCATGCGCCGCGCGATTTCCTGGATGATCCACCAGTCAAGCCGGGTATTGCCGGGCAGCGGCAGGGCGGCCCGGCCCATCTGCACCTGCCGGTTGGTGTTGCTGACGGTGCCGTCCTTCTCCGGCCAGGCCGAGGCCGGCAGCACGACGTCGGCATATTTCGCGGTCTCGGTCAGGAAGAGGTCCTGCACCACCAGGTGTTCGAGCTTGGCGAGCGCCGCTCGCGCGTGCTGGACATCGGGGTCGGACATCGCCGGGTTCTCGCCCATGATGTACATGCCGCCGATCTCGCCGGCATGGACCGCGTCCATGATCTCGACCACGGTCAGCCCGCGTTTCTCGTCGAGCGTCGTGTCCCACATCGCCTCGAATTTCACGCGAACCGCCGGGTCCTCGACCGACTGGTAATCGGGATAGAACATCGGGATCAGCGCGACGTCCGAGGCGCCCTGGACGTTGTTCTGGCCGCGCAGCGGGTGGAGGCCAGTGCCCGGCCGGCCAACCTGCCCGGTGACCAGCGCCAGCGCGATCAGGCAGCGCGCATTGTCGGTGCCGTGGACATGCTGCGAGATGCCCATTCCCCAGAAAATGATCGCCGATTTGGCGCGTGCGTAGGTCCGCGCGACCTCGCGCAGGGTCGCCGCGTCGACGCCGCAGATCTCGGCCATCCGTTCCGGCGCGTAGTCGCGCACGTGTTCCCTGAGCGCGGCGAAATCCTGGGTGTGCGCCTGGACGTACTGGCGGTCGTAGAGACCCTCCTCGACGATCGTGTGCAGCATCGCGTTCAGCATCGCAACGTCGCGCCCCGGCTTGAAGCGCAGCATCTTGGTTGCATAGCGCGCCATGGCCTGGCCGCGCGGGTCCATCACAAAGAGCTTGGCGCCGCGTTTGGCCGCCTGCTTGAAAAAGGTCGCGGCTACCGGGTGGTTTTCGGTCGGCCGGGCGCCGATGATGATGATGACCTCGGCGTCGGCGGCCGCGGTGAAGGGCGCGGTGACCGCACCCGAGCCGATCCCCTCCATCAACGCGGCAACCGAGGAGGCGTGGCAGAGGCGCGTGCAGTGATCGACGTTGTTGCTGCCAAAGCCGGTGCGCACGAGCTTCTGGAAGAGGTAAGCCTCCTCGTTTGAGCCCTTGGCCGAACCGAACCCGGCGAGCGCGCGCTTGCCCCCGGCTTGTCCCGGGGCAGGCTGCCGGTCGCGGATGTCACGCAGCCCCGCGGCGGCGCGGTCGAGCGCCTCTTCCCAGGTGGCCTTCCTAAAATGGGTGAATGGGTTGGCCGGATCGATCGCGACATCGCCCTTCGCCACCCCCTCCTTGCGGATCAAGGGCTCGGTCAGGCGGTCGGGGTGGTGCACGTAATCGAAGCCGAAGCGGCCCTTGACGCAGAGCCGGTTGTGGTTGGCCGGCCCGTCCTTGCCCTCGACCGCGACGATGCGGTCCTCCTTCATCTTGAAGACCAGCTGGCAGCCGACCCCGCAATACGGGCATACGCTCTCGACCTCGCGGTCCGGCGCATTGGTGTAGACGCCGTTGCCGTCGACGAGGCTCGCCGGCATCAAGGCGCCCGTCGGACAGGCCTGCACGCATTCGCCGCAGGCGACGCAGGTCGAATTCCCCATCGGGTCGTCGAAATCGAAAACGATCTTTTCGTGATAGCCGCGCCCGGCCATGCCGATGACGTCGTTGACCTGGACCTCGCGGCACGCCCGCACGCACAGATTGCACTGGATGCAGGCATCAAGCTGCACCGCCATCGCCGGATGGCTGCGGTCGGGCGCCGGCGGCGCCCGCCGCGGAAACCGGCTGTCCTTGACCTCGAGCGCATCGGCCCATTGCCACAGCCGTGAACCTGGGTCGTGCGCCGCGGCGCGGTCCGGCTGGTCGCCGATCAGGAGTTCGAAGACGAGGCTCCGCGAGGCTTTTGCCCGCTCGCTCGCGGCATGGACCTTCATGCCGGGCGTCGGAGTGCGGATGCAGGAGGCGGCGAGCACGCGCTCGCCCTCGATTTCGACCATGCAGGCGCGGCAATTGCCGTCGGCGCGGTAGCCGGGCTTGGGCAGCCAGCACAGATGCGGGATTTCGACGCCGTGCCGGTTGGCCGCCTGCCAGATCGTCTCGCCCGGCTCGGCCTCGACCTCGGCATCATCGAGAAAAAAGCGGATCGGATCGGTCATATCGGCTCTCGCTCCGGAGGTAGCCAGCTACGTGTGATGTTAAATACCGCATTCCCGGCGAAAGCCGGGACCCACGGTTCAGCCGACACCGGCGCGGCCAGGTGGGTCCCGGCCTTCGCCGGGATGGCGGCGGCAAAGCTCATTTCAAATCCTCGCGGAAATGTTTCACCACCAGCTTGACCGGGTTCATCGCGGCCTGCCCGAGGCCGCAGATCGACGCATCGCCCATGACCTGCGCCAGATCGGCGAGCAACGCCTCGTCCCAGTGCGGCTCCTTCATCAGCGCCACCGCCTTTTCGGTGCCGACCCGGCACGGCGTGCATTGCCCGCAGCTCTCGTCCTCGAAGAAGCGCATGAGATTGAGCGCCACCGCCTTCATGTCGTCCTGGTCCGATAAGACGACAACCGCGGCCGAGCCGATAAAGCAGCCTTCCGTTTCGAGGGTGCCGAAATCCAGGGGAATGTCGGCGAGCGACGCAGGCAGGATGCCGCCCGAGGCGCCCCCCGGCAGATAACCCTTGAAGGCGTGCCCCTCTTCCATGCCGCCGCAGAATTCCTCGATCAGCTGGCGGGCGGTGATCCCGGCCGGGGCGAGCTTCACCCCGGGCTCCCTGACCCGCCCCGATACCGAGAAGGTGTGCATGCCCTGGCGGCCGTTGCGGCCCTGGCCGGTGATCCAGCCCGGGCCCTTCTCGACGATGTCGCGCACCCAATAGAGGGTCTCGACGTTGTTTATGAGGGTCGGGCGGCCGAAGAGGCCGACCTGCGACGGGAAGGGCGGCTTGTGGCGCGGCAGCCCGCGCTTGCCTTCGATCGATTCGAGCATCGCCGATTCTTCGCCGCAGATATAGGCGCCGGCGCCGCGGCGCAGATGGATCCGCGTGTGCGGCGCGAGCCCAGCCGCCTCTACCGCCGCGATTTCCTGTTCGAGGATGGTGCGGCATTGCGGGTATTCGTCGCGCAGATAGATGTAGGTTTCCTCCGCCTCGACCGCCCAGGCGGCGATCAGCATTCCCTCGATGAAGCGATGCGGGTCGGTTTCGAGGAAATAGCGGTCCTTGAAGGTGCCGGGCTCCCCCTCGTCGGCATTGACCGCGAAGAGGCGGGGCTTCGGCTCCTGGCGTACGAAGCGCCACTTGCGCCCGGTCGGAAAGCCGGCGCCGCCGAGGCCGCGCAGCCCGGACCCCTCAAGCGCGGTAATCACATCCTCGACCGGCCGCGCGCCGCCGAGGCAGGATTGCAGCAGCCCATAGCCGCCGCCGGCGCGATACTCGGCGAGGCCGGGATAGGCCGGGAGGGCGGGGTGGGCATCGCCCGCCGCCACCGCGGCGGCGACGCTGTCCGTCGTGGCCCTTTCGTGGAGCGCATGGCCGATCGCGACGACCGGCGCCTTGTCGCAGCCGCCCATGCAGGGCGCCCGCACCACGCGCACCCCGTCGCCGAGCCGGTCGCGCAAATCATCGAGCAGCCGCTCGGCGCCATTGAGCGCGCAGCTGAGGCTGTCGCACACCCGCACGGTCAGCGCCGGCGGCGGCGCCTCGTCTTCCATCACGATATCGAAATGCGCATAGAACGAGGCGACCTCGTAAACCTCGGCGAGGGCAAGGCGCATCTCATCGGCCAAGGCCACGAGATGGCGGGCATGGAGGCAGCCGAAATGGTCCTGCAGCAGATGGAGGTGCTCGATCAGGAGGTCGGGCCGGCGCTCGCGGGTCCCGAGCAGCGCCACGACCTTGGCGAGGGCGGCGGGATCGACCTGGCGGCCCTTCGGGTGATCCGGCCCGCGCCGCCGCCCCGAGCCGGGATGGACGCGCCGGTCGTGTGCTAGCTGGGAACGCATAATGCCATTCCGATACATCCCGTAGGATGGGTTGAGCGCAGCGAAACCCATCACATCCGTGCCGGCGAGGCGATGGGCTTCGCGATGCTCAGCCCATCCTACGACTACGACGACCGCATTTGCCCTGTGAATTACACCGCCCCGTCCGAATGCAGCGTGGCGATCTCGCCATCGCCATAGCCCAGCCAGCTGAGCACCTCGTCGGTGTGCTCGCCGAGGAGCGGCGAGCGCTTCACCTCGGCCGGCGAGTCGGAGAGCTTGATCGGCATGCCGAGCTGGACATAGCGCCCGCGGGTCGGATGGTCGAGTTCAACCAGATAGCCGCGCTCGTACAGCTCCTTATCCTCGTAGATGTCCTTCATCGACAGGATCGGGCCGCACGGTATGTCGAATTCGTTCAACACCGCCATGACCTCGAACTTGGTCTTCGTCATCGTCCATTCTTCGATGATCGAGAAACATTCGGGAATATGCGAGAGCCGCGCCGCCGGGGTCGCGTAACCGGCATCGGCGATCAGCTCCTCGCGGCCAATGATCTTCATCAGCGGCTCCCAGCAGGGCGGCTGGATGATGACGTAGATGTAGTCGTTGGGGCCGCCCGGCGAACAGCGCAAGGCGGCGCCCGGCTGGCCGCCGCCCGAGGCGTTGCCGGCGCGCGGCACGGCATCGCCGAATTCCTTGTTCGGGTATTCCGGCAGCGGTCCTTTCATGATGCGCTGCTGGTCGCGCATCTTGACCCGGCACAGGTTGAGCACCGAGTCGGTCATCGCCACCTCGACGCGCTGCCCCTTGCCGGTCCGCTCGCGCTGGAAAAGAGCGCCGAGAATGCCGGCGACCAGATGCAATCCGGTGCCGCTGTCGCCGATCTGGGCGCCGGTCACCGTCGGCGGGCCGTCGTCCCAGCCCGTCGTGCTGGCTGCCCCGCCCATGCATTGCGCGACATTCTCATAGGCCTTGAAATCGGCATAGCGGCCGGGGCCGAAGCCCTTGATCGAGGCATAGATCACGCGCGGGTTCAGCTCCTGGAAACGGGCCCAGGTGAAGCCCTGGCGATCGAGGACGCCGGGCCCGAAATTCTCGACGACGACATCGCACCGGCGCACCAGCCCTTCGAGGATCTGCTTGCCGCCCGCTGACTTCAGATTGATCGTGATCGAGCGCTTATTCGAATTCAGCATCGTGAAATAGAGGCTGTCGGCGCCCTTCACATCCTGCAGCTGGCCGCGGGTGATGTCGCCGCGGCCGGGCATCTCGACCTTGATCACGTCGGCGCCCATCCACGCCAAGAGCTGGGTCGCGGTCGGCGCCGCCTGGACATGGCCCAGATCGAGAATGCGCACCCCTTCGAGAGCTTTGCTCATGTGTCGGTTCTCTTTACTTACTGTCATCCCGGCGAAAGCCGGGACCCATTCCTCAACCCGCTCGGGCGCCGAATAATGGGTCCCGGCTTTCGCCGGGATGACATGGGGGGAAACTCAAACATCCTCTCGTCTCGCATCGAGAAAACCGCCGTGCCGCTCAACATGCGCGGCGAGCCCCAGCGTGTGCTCGCGCGCCAGAAGCTCGGCGCCTTCAGCATCGCGGCGCTCGATCGCCTCGATGATCCTGAAATGGTCGACGACCGAGCGGGCCGCGCGGTTGTCCTGATGGATCGTGATCTTGCGGATCGCCCGCATGTGGATGAACAGGTTTTCGGTCATCTCGGCGAGGAGCGCGCAGCCGCTCATCTTGATGATCGCCTGATGAAAGGCGATGTTCGCATCCGAATATTCGGCGAGCCGCTCGCCGTCGTTTCCGGTGCGGAATTCGGCCATCAGCCGGCGCAGTTGGGCAATTTCTGCGTCGGGCGCGCGTTCGGCGGCGAGCCGCGCCGCCATGCTTTCCAAGGCCGCCATGACGGTGATCATCTCGACGATCTCGCGCTTCTTCTTGCGCACGACAAAGATGCCGCGGCGCGGGCGGGTCCGGACAAAGCCTTCCTGTTCGAGGAGGGTCATCGCCTCGCGGATCGGCGTGCGGCTCACCCCGAGCCCCTCCGAGAGCCGCCGCTCGTCGAGCCGGATCTCCTGCGCGTGGTCGTAGATGTCCATCGCGCAGATCGCCCGCTTCAGCGCGGCGTAGGCCTCCTTGGCAAAACTGCTGCTGGTGTCCAGCCGCGGCATGTCGAGGGTGCCGCTGGAGCGCGCGTTGGCTTCGGACATGACCCAGGTATATGGTATACCAGACTGCTCAGCAAGCCGATTATTGACGCGCAGGCTCGGAGTCGGCGTCCGGTCACCATCTTGACATGAACATAAAGAGAACACATATCCAACGGCCCGCGTTTCAAAACTGCCGCCGGGACGCTGATGCCGCCACTTGCCGATCCCCCTGCTCCGACCGGTTATCACCTGTTCCCCAGACCAGGAATCCCGGAATCTCAATCACTTGGCCCTGATCCCTTTTTGTCTCGCACGCGCGACGCGCGCGGGCGATTTGCCGGGGGAAGCTCCGGCAACCCTGGCGGGCGGCCGCGCGGTATTCCCAATCCCAAGCGGCGCGTGCCCGATCTTGTCGCCCGGCCGCCGAGCGCGCAGGCGCTGTCGGCTCTGCTCGACCGCAAGCGCTATCTGCTGCGCTGCCTTGCGGCGCAGCTCCTGCCACCGCCGCTCCCTGCCAGCGACCCGGCCAAAAATCTCGGGATCGATCTGTCGTCGCTGCACACGGCGGAGCATTTTCAACAAACGCTGCGCACGGCCTGGGCGGCCGTGTCGCGCGGTGAGATCGCGCCCGCCGAGGCCCTGCGCATCGCACGCGGGGTGCGCGCCCGGCTTCGCGCCGTCCGCCGCCTCGCCCGATTGGAGCGCCGCCTGGCGCGCATGACCGGCCCCGCTCGGACGCCGCCCGATAGCCTGTCCGGTTCCGCTCAGGATACCGAATGAAGGATCGGGAGTGTTCGCCGACATGCTTCGCGGATCGATCGCGCGCAACGGCTCCGTTGATCGCCGGGGCCAAATATCATCTTATCCCGCCCCTACTCGGGGAACGGTGAACGATAATGAGCGCAGCGGATATGCCAGCAGAAATGACCGACGGCTTCCACCTGGTGGTGGAGGCGCTGAAGCTGAACGGGGTCGACACGATCTTCGGGGTGGCCGGCATCCCGGTCACCGATCTCTTGCGCTTGGCGCAGAATGAAGGGATCCGCTACCTCGGCTTTCGCCACGAGCAGTCGGCCGGGAACGCGGCCGCGATTGCCGGGTATCTGACGCAGAAGCCTGGCATTTGCATGACCGTCTCGGCCCCCGGCTTTCTGAACGGGCTGGTCGCCTTGGCCAACGCCACGACCAACTGCTTCCCGATGATCATGATCAGCGGCTCCTCCGACCGCGCGATCGTCGATTTGGAGCAGGGCGATTACGAAGAGATGGATCAGCTGAGTGCCGCCAGGCCCTATGCCAAGGCGGCCTACCGGATCAACCGGCCGCAAGACATCGGCATCGGCATCGCGCGGGCGATCCGCGCGGCCTCCTCGGGGCGCCCGGGCGGCGTCTATCTCGACCTGACGGCCGAGGTGCTCGGCTCGGCTCTCGACCTGCAAACGGCGAAGAAGTCGCTGGTAAAGGTCGTCGATCCGGCCCCGCCTCAGCCGCCGGCGCCGGCATCGGTCGCCCGCGCCATCGACCTCCTGGCGACGGCGCAACGCCCCCTCGCGATCCTCGGCAAGGGCGCGGCCTATGCGCGGGCGGAGGAGGAGATCCGCTCGTTCCTCGAAGCGACCGGCATTCCGTTCCTGCCGATGTCGATGGCCAAGGGGCTCCTCCCCGACGACCATCCGCAATCGGCCGCCGCCGCCCGCTCCTTTGCGATCGGCCAGGCCGACGTGGTGTTGGTGGTGGGGGCGCGCCTCAACTGGCTCCTGTCGCACGGCAGGGCGCCCTTGTGGTCTGAGACCACGCGGATCGTGCAGGTCGACATCTCGCCGACCGAGATCGACAGCAACCGGGCGATTGCCGCGCCGGTCGTGGGCGACATCAAGAGCGTGTTCGCGGCATTCAACGCCGCCCTCAAACCGGGGCAGGTCAAGCGCCAGGCGGCCTGGCTCGACGAGATCGACAAGAGGAAGCAGCAGAATGTCGAGCGCATGGCCGCGCGCCTCAACGCCGATCCGAGCCCGATGAATTTTTCCAGCGCCCTGCGCGCCGTGCGCAACGCGCTCGCCACCCAGCCGGATGTCTATATCGTCAACGAGGGCGCGAACACGCTCGATTTCGGCCGCAACATCATCGACATGGATAAGCCGCGCCACCGGCTCGACAGCGGCACCTGGGGCGTCATGGGCATCGGCATGGGCTATGCCATCGGCGCGGCCGCGGTGACCGGCAAGCCCGTCGTCGCCATCGAGGGCGACAGCGCCTTCGGGTTCAGCGGCATGGAGTTGGAGACGATCTGCCGCTACGAGCTGCCGGTGACGACGATCATCTTCAACAACAACGGCGTCTACCGCGGCGACGCGCCCGGCACCGCCTACACGCCGACCGGCCTCCTGCGCGACGCGCGCTATGAGAAAATAATCGAGGCATTCGGCGGGGCCGGCTACCACGTAACCGATACGCCGAGCCTCACCAAGGCGTTGACCGATGCGCTCGCGTCAGGAAAGCCCGCCCTCATCAATGCCGTCATCGACCCGACCGCCGGCACCGAGAGCGGTCACATCCAGAGCCTCAATCCGCGGAGCGCGGTTGCCCAGAAGACATGAACGCCGGTCGCCAGGCCGCCAGGGCGCGGTTCTCGATTCCGATGCGGCGGGCGGTCAGCGCGAGATTGGCCACCGAAAAAATGAGCGCGATCGCGATCGCCCCGAAGGCGAGCGGCAGCACCGCGATCTCGCCCGCGACGATCGCGTAATTGGGGTGGCGCAGATAGCGGTAGGGCCCGCCCTCTACCGGCTGCGCGCCGGGCGGCACTATAATCCGCGTAGTCCAGCGCCGGCCGAGCGTCGCGATAACCCACAGCCGCCCCAGTTGCAGCGCGGCAAAGACTGCGAGGAGCGGCCAGGACGGGGCGGCATCGGCCGGCACCAGCAGCAAGAGGCTGGCGAGCCAGGCGCCATGCAACAGGACGAACCAGGGATAACCGCGCGCATCGGTTTCGACCGCGCCCTGCGCCCGCAAATGCCGTGTATTCGTCGCCGCAAAGCCCAGTTCGGCGGCGCGCTGCAAGAGGACGAAGCCGAGGACGGCGTAAAGGGTGCTCACCCCCGGCTCAGCACCGCGAAGCCTGCGGTGAAACCGGGACCGAGCGCCGTCACCAGCGCACGGTCCCACTGGCTTTCGACCGCGCGCTCGAGCACGAACAGCACGCTTGCCGCCGACATGTTGCCATACTCGCGCAGCACCGTCCGCGCATCGCTCAGCACCCCGCGGCCAAGCCCGAAGGCATCCTCCAGGGCATCGATCACCTTGGGGCCGCCGGGATGGCAGACGAAGCGGTCGATATCGCCTGTGGTCAGCCCGTGCCGGCCGAGGAAGTCGCGCGCCACCACGCCCAGTCTATCGCCGACGAGCCGCGGAATGTCGCGCGAGAAGACCGGCTTCAGCCCGTCCTCGGCGACCTCCCAACCCATGATGTCAAGGGTTTGCGGCCAGGTGTGCTCGCCACTGGCAATGACCGCCGGCCCCTTGCCACCGCACCGCAGCACGGCCGCCGCGGCGCCGTCGCCGAAGAGGGCAGCGGCAACCATGTTGCTCTTCGCCGGATCGCCGCGGCGGAAGGTGAGCGAGCACAATTCGACGACGAGGAGGAGCACCGCCTTGTCGGGCATCGATGCCGCGATGGTCGCGGCGCGGGCGAGGCCGATGACCCCGCCGGCGCAACCAAGCCCGAAGATCGGCAGCCGCTGCACCGTCGGCGCGAGGCGCATCCGTTCGATCAGCAGCGCATCGAGGCTCGGGGTGGCGATGCCGGTCGTCGAGACGACGACGATCGCGCCGATCTCCGCGGCGGCGATCCCGGCGCGGTCGAGGGCTCGGCCGGTCGCGCTCTCCAAAAGGTCGAGCGCGGTCGCGAGGTAACGCCGGTTGCGCTCCGGCCAGCCATGCGGCGCCTCGAACCAGTCGAGCGGCACCGATGCGTAGCGCCGGCGGATCCCGCTATTGGCAAAGACCGGCAGCACCCGCTCGAGATCCGCGGCGCCCGCGAACAGATGCCTGGCCCGCTCGACGGCCGCTTCCTGGTCGAGTGGATAGGCCGGAACGGCAGTGGCGAGGGCAACCAGATTTGGGCAGTGTTGCAAGGCGTCTCTCTCTTCAAGGCGCGCGTCCGCACGCCAAAAAAACGCTACGGGACCGGTTAATTTCAACCAGGCAGCCGACCCTCCTCTATCACGATTTCGCGAGCCATTCGCCGGACCGCATGATGCACCTCATTGCGAGAAGCATAGCAACGACGCAATCTCATGATTGAATTTATGAGGGGCAGGAAATGACCGATGCCGCGCATAACAGCCTCATCCGCGACCAGTTCACCCGCCAGGCGACACCGTTCAGCACCGCCGCGCCGATCGCCGATTTGGGCGCTCTCGCGCTGATCGTCGAGGCCGCGGAGGCCGGCCCCGATGATAGCGTACTCGATGTCGCCTGCGGCGGCGGCATCGTCGTCTGCGCGTTTGCGCCGCGCGTCAAGCACGCGACCGGTATCGACATGACGCGAGCGATGCTCGACCGGGCGCGCCATCTCGCGGCCGAGAAGGGCATCGCCAACGTCACCTGGCGCGAGGGCGACGTCACGCAGCTGCCTTACCCTAACGGCGCGTTCACGATCGTCGTGACCCGCTTCGCGATGCACCACTTTCCCGATCCCTCAGGCGTGTTCTGCGAGATGGTGCGGGTCTGCGCGCCGGGCGGGCGGATCGTCGTCGTTGACACCTATGTCTCGCCCGACCCCGGGAAGGCCGCCGAATTCAACCGGCTCGAAAAGCTGCGCGACCCATCGCATGCGCGCTCGCTCGCGCTCGCCGAGCTGAAGGATTTGTTTCACGCCGCCGGGCTCGCTGAACCGCGGGTGAGCTTTTACGAGCTGCGCGACACGGTCGAAAATCTGCTGGCGCGCTCATTCCCGAACCCCGGCGACGAGCATAAGATCATCGACCTGTTCAGGGCGTCGATCGCCGACGACCGCCTCGGCATCCCGGTGCGCCGCGACGGCGACAAGCTCGAATACGCCTATCCGGTGGCGATCCTCGCGGCCCTGCGGGGCTGAGGATCGCGGCGGCGTCCGCGCGAAATCAAATCGTTGCGCAATCTTCCGTTCCGGCGGCTATCGGCTCAGGTTAACATCTCGCGGTCCGAGTAGGCCGCAGCGAACGAGGAGCACCGATGCCGTCCGTCACCAGGGGTATGCTGTCAAAGCCGCACGATTGGCATTCGGGCGACTATGTCACCGAGTGGATCGCCGAGGATTCCGGGCGCGATCCGGTTCGCCGGCCGCGTCTGCGCGACATGCTGGGGGCGGCGCCGTTTGCCCGCGAGGCGCGGTTCGCCGCGCTCGATGTCGGCGGCGGGTATGGCGCGGTGACCGAGGAGCTGTTGGCGCTGTTCCCGGCGGCCGAGGTCACCTTGCAGGATTATTCGCAGCCGATGCTGGCCGAGGCGCAGCGGCGCCTCGCCGCTCGCGCCGCCCAGCTGCGCTATGTCGTTTGCGACCTGACGGACCCATCATGGCCCGGCGCTGTCGGCGGGCCGTTCGATCTCGCGGTGTCGGCGATCGTCCTCCACAATCTGCGCGACGAGCAAAAGATTTTCGCCTGTTATCGCGCGATCCGCGACCTCTTACGGCCGGGCGGCTGGTTCCTGAATTACGACCTGTTTTTCGAGGGTGTCGAGGGCCACATGACCGCGCTGCGCGCCGCCGGGTTCGCTCCAGTGGAGTGCCGCTGGCAAGAGGCGCCGCACGCGATCGTGGCTTCTCGGAGCGCTGGAGCGGCGGCATGAAATTCGGATTGTTCGGCGGCGCCCGGGCGCGTGGCGGCCCGGCTGGCGACAGCGAGGGCTACCACAATTTCATCAAATATGTGGTGGCCGCCGAGGAGCTCGGGTTTTCCAGCGTCTTTCTGGTCGAGCATCATTTCACCGGGTTCGGCCAGGTCTCCGCTTCGCTCAACCTGCTCTCGTACCTCGCCGCGCGCACCGAGCGGATCCGCCTCGGCACCGCGGTGGTCGTCCTCCCCTGGCACAACCCGGCGCTGGTCGCGGAACAGGCGGCGACCCTCGATCTCTTGTCGAACGGGCGCTTAGATTTCGGCGTCGGCAAGGGTTATCGGCCCTATGAATTCTCCGGCTTCTGCGTGCCCCAGGAGGAGGCAACCGCGCGCTCCGACGAGGCGATCGCGGTGATCCGCAAGGCGTGGACCAGCAAGGGCCGGTTTTCCTATGACGGCACATGGTGGCATTACGACAACATCGTCGTCGAGCCGGCGCCGATCCAGCAGCCCCATCCTCCCCTATGGCTGGGCGCTGGCAGCGCCGAATCGATCCGCCGCGCGGCGCGCGAAGGCTATAATCTGCTGCTCGATCAGATCGCGCCCATTGATCTGATCATCGAGCGGGTGCGCGTCTTCCGCGAGGAGTGCCAGAGCGTCGGCCGGGCCTACGACCCGATGATGGTAGGGGTCACCCGCGGGCTCCAGATCGTGCACAACGAAGAAGAGCGCAAAAGGGCCATCCTCACCCGCCGCGAGGTCTTAAAGAATATCGGCGATCTGGCGCGCGGGCCCGATGCCGAGCGCTATCACCACATCAAGGACGATCCCGACGCGTTCGAGCTCGACGACGCGCCGCTCCTCGGCACCCCGGAGGAGATCATCGCGCGGCTGAAGCAGCTCGAGGCCGGCGGCGTCCACAACGTGCTGTTCGCCGCGCCCGGCGCCGCGGTCGCCGGCTTGCGCACCTTCGCCGAGGAGATCATGCCGGCCTTCGAGGCAAGCCCGATGGTGCTCGCCCAGGTGTGACGGCCGCCTCAATCGAGACGCCGCACGCGCTTCAGTTCGACGGTCTCCTTCGTATCGTCGCTATCGTACTTGATCGGGCATTTGGCGCCAGCGGCCGCGTCGCCGGTAACCTTGGCGGCATACCAGCCGCCATCCTTGTACAGGACCAGGACCTTGTCGCCGCTGCTGCATTTGGCGACCGGTTTGCCTGGACCGTCGATCGACCAGGCGCGGGCGTCGTCGAGCGCGAAGGTGAGATCGTCGTCGGCACCGCCGTCGACCCGGGCGATGCAGCGGTCGCCCGATGTGGAGGCTTCGCGCGCCGTGACCGACCACCACGCCTCCTCGTGCATGACAAAAAAGCGCGCTCCCGGCGTGCAGCCGATCTTGCCGCCCGCGCTCGCCGACGCCGTGCTCGGGGCCGGCGCCTGCGGCTTGGTACCGGCATAGGACACCACCAGCCCCAATGCCTTGATCGCCTCATCCGGGGTCGTCATGCTGGAGAGCGCGGCGGCGGAGATCTTTTCCGGCGGGTTGAGGGTCACCCGCAGCGGTCCCTTCGGCTGCTGATAATCGTCGAGATAGGAGCCGATCGCGTCGAGCGCGGCGAGCGTCGCCGCCCCTTGTCCGGCGCGCAGCCCGGCGAGCAGCGCCTTGCCCATCACGATCAGCGCCGCCGGCTCGATGCCCTGCATCTTGGCGGCGGCCGGCAGCACCTTGCTCAGCAGCGAGCGGTCCTCGAACAGCAAGGTGGCGGTGCGCAGGCTCGCATCGTTCATCGCCGCTTCGGGCTTGTCGACCGCTTCGGCGCTGACCCCGTCGAGGACCATCGACAGCTCGATGCGGGCGAGCCCGTTGAGATCTAGTTCGAGCCGGTTGAGGGTCATCGTCTTGCGTTCCGGATCGAGCCGGTAATCGAGCTGGAAATCGGCGGTGATCCGGTCGACGCCGGCGAGCTGGGCGAGGTCGACGCCCGCGGCCGGTTTCGCTCCGATGACGATGCCCTCGACGCGCAGGCGCGCGAAATTGGGCGGCGCTTTCTTGTCAAGCGCGGCGAAGTCGAAATCCTCGACCGTGATCCGCTTGATCTCGACCGGCTCGGTCTTGGCAGCCGGGGTTTTGTCCGGGGGCGGCGTCACCACCACCCCTTCGAGGACGAAGCCGTTGTCGCCGAGCGTCTTGGCGCTCTTATAGGTCAGCGTCCCGGCCGGAGCCTGCTTCATCGCCTCCTCGAAGCGGCTGAGGCCATCGGCGGCCGCCGGGAGAGCCAACCAGCAGAAAAAGAGGCTCGCGACCGCCATCCGGCCCCATACGCGGGTCATCGACATCCAGCTCCCCAACCCCAGCCCACCCGAGAATTACCGGGCCACTCTATCGGGAGGTTTCAGGCCCGCGCAACACGGCCCATGTCGGGGCGGTGAGGCGATGACGCGCCCGGCTCCCGCCTACACGACGCTTTCGGGAGTGAGGGCACAGATTTCGTCGGTGTCGGCCAGTTCGATCTGGATCGTCGCGTGGTGAATGCCGAAGCGCTCGTCGAGCTCGCGCCCGAGTTGGCCGAGCGCGGCGTCGCCCGGATGGCCGCCCGGCATCACCAGATGGCAGGTCAAAGCGGTCTCGGTCGTGCTCATCCCCCAGATATGCAAATCGTGGATCGCCGCGACCCCGGGCAGCGCCGCGAGGTGGGCGCGCACCGCCGCCGCGTCGACCCCCTCGGGGACGGCATCCAGGGCAAGGCTCATCGCGTGCTTGATCAGGTCCCAGGTGCCGTAGATGATGACCGCCGAGACAACGAGGCTGACAGCCGGATCGAGCCAGGGCAGCCCGGTAAGCGCGATGGCGATCCCGGCGACGACCACGCCCGCTGCGACCAGCGCGTCGGCAGCCATGTGCACAAAGGCGCTTTTGACGTTGAGATCTCGGCTCCGACCCTGCGCGAACAAGAGCGCCGTCGCGCCGTTGACGAGGATGCCGATGGCCGCGACCCAGGCGATCGTGCTACCGGCGACCGCGACCGGGTGCGACAGCCGCCATAGGGCTTCCCAGGCAATCCCGCCGGTGACGACCGATAGGACGATCGCATTGGCGAGCGCAGCGAGGATCGAGCTCGACCGGAAGCCATAGGTGAAGCGCTGGCTCGGCTGGCGCCGGCTCAGAACAGCCGCGCCCCAGGACAGCGCCAGGCCAAGCACATCACCCAGATTGTGCCCGGCATCGGCAAGGAGGGCCAGCGAGCCCGAGACAACGCCAAAGCCCACTTCGGCCGCGACATAGGCGAGGTTGAGGGCGATGCCGATGACAAAGGCGCGGCCGTGATCGGCGCGGGCCGCGTGAGCGTGATGATCGTGAGCCTCGTGTTGCGCCACGCGGCGTCCCTCTTCGTGGCGAAACTGCCCGATAATAACGGAAACGCCGCGACGGCAGGAGTCTCGTGCTTCGCTCCTCTGTTCGCCGGCGCTTGACAGCGAGGCCCGGGCGCGCGGGAATGCGGCATTAAGGGAGGAATCGACCCATGCTCGAGGCTTATCTCTACACCGGTTTGCGCAGCCCCTTTGGACGCCATGCCGGCGCGCTCGCCCGGCTGCGGCCCGACGACATGCTGGCCGGAATCATCGCCAAGGTCGTTGCGGAAAGCGGTTTCGCCGCCGACCAGATCGAGGATGTCGTGGTCGGCTGCGCCAATCAGGGCGGCGAGGACAGCCGCTGCGTCGCGCGCCATGCCGCGCTCGTCGCCGGCCTGCCGATCGAGATCCCGGGCTCGGTGTTGCAGCGCAATTGCGGCAGCGGCCTCAACGCGATCGCGGTGGCGGCGCAGGCAATCACCTGCGGCGAGGGCGAGGTGTTTGTCGCCGGCGGGGTCGAGAGCATGAGCCGCGCCCCCTTCGTGATGGGCAAGGCGGAAGCCGCCTTCAGCCGTGACGCGCGGGTCTTCGATTCGACGATCGGCGCGCGCTTCCCGAACCCCAAGGTCGAGGGCCGCTATGGCGCCGACACGATGCCGGAGACCGCCGACAATCTGGCGCGCGACTACCAGATCAGCCGCGAAGAGGCCGATGTCTTCGCCGAGGGCTCGCAGAAGAAATACGCCGCGGCCAAGGCCGACGGGTTCTACGCCGGCGAGATCATCGCGGTCGAGGTGCCGGGCGGCCGCGCGGGACCCGTCACGGTCGCCGAGGACGAACACCCGCGGCCGCAGACCGACTTGGCGGCGCTGACCAAATTGCGGCCATTATTCAAGGACGGCGTTACCACCGCCGGCAACGCCTCGGGCATCAATGACGGCGCGGTGGCGATGATCGTCGCCAGCAGGAAGGCGGGCGATGCCGCCGGCGCGCGGCCGATCGTGCGCATCCTGTCGACCGGGGTTGCCGGGGTCGAGCCGCGCATCATGGGCTTCGGCCCGGTGCCGGCTGCGAAAAAGGCGCTCGCCCGCGCCGGCCTCACGCTCAAGGACATCGACGTCATCGAGATCAACGAGGCGTTCGCCACCCAGGTGCTGGCCTGTCTGCGCGGGCTCGAACTCCCGTTCGACGACAGCCGGGTCAACCCCAATGGCGGGGCGATTGCGATCGGTCATCCATTGGGCGCGTCGGGGCCGCGCATCGCGCTGACCGCGGCGCGGCAGTTGGAGCGCACCGGCGGGCGCTACGCCCTCGTCGCCATGTGCGTCGGCGTCGGCCAGGGCATCGCGATGGTGTTGGAGCGGGTGTAGCTGGCCGGCCACAAACCGCCGGAGCGCCGATCCCTGCGCGGCTAAAAGCTTCTTGCATTGCCGGGGGCGGCGGACAACCTGACGTATCCGACGCAATCGCTCGAGCCTCGACTGGGTTCACCAGTGTTGTGAATCTTCATTTCGTCAGCGCGGTAAAGACACCGTCCCAGTCCGCCGCCGGCGGGTTGCCGGCGAAATAGGCGAGCCGCTCGGCATACAAATCGTAGAGCGGTTCGAGCCGGGGATCGCGGCCGCGGCAAGCACACAAAGCGGCCTGTGCCCCGGCCCAATCCTGTGCTCGATAGCGCTCGACCATCGCGGCGTGATGTTCCGCCAGCTCGGTGAAGCCTTGTGTCGCGCCATACGCCCTATCGCCGAGCAGCGTATAGATCCGCACCGCCTCCTTTTTGCCCGTGACCGCGATCCGGTCGAGTTCGAGCGCGGCCCAGGAGGGTGCGGCTTCCCGCGTCGCCTCGCCGATGATGATCGAGAGCCCGTAGGTCTTGCTCTGGCCTTCGAGGCGCGCGGCGAGGTTCACCGCATCGCCCAGCGCGGTATAGGCGAAGCGTTCGTCCGAGCCCATGTTGCCGACGACGCACTCGCCGGTGTTGATGCCGATGCCAATGTCGATCGGATGATGAGCCCGGTTGGCCGTCTCGGCCTCGGCCTTGAGCTCGCGATTGATGTGATCGAGCCCGGCTAGCATTGCGAGCGCGCTGTCGCAGGCATGGTCGGCATGGTCGGGATCGTCGAGCGGCGCGTTCCAGAACGCCATCACGCAATCGCCCATGTATTTGTCGATGGTGCCGCGCCGGGCCATGATCAGCTTGGTCATCGGGGAGAGGAAGCCGCGGTTGATGAGCCGGCTCAGGCCCTGCGGGTTCGCCTTGAACTGCTCCGAGATCGCGGTGAAGCCGCGGATGTCGGAAAACATCACGCTCAGCATCCGGGTTTCGCCGCCGAGCTGCAGCCGTTCGGGGTGCGCCGCCAGCGCATTGACCAGATCGGGCGCGAGGTAATGGCGGAACGCCGATTGAATGAGGCGGCGCTGCTGATCGACAAAGCCGTAGCGAAACAAGAGGACGCCGGTGATCGCCGCCCCCAAGGCGATGCCCGGTCCGACGAGCGGCAGCCACAAGCCATGCGCGAAGGCGATCTGCGCGCCGCCGGCCCAGCCGAGGATCGGCAATGCCCCGCCGAGCGCCGCCAGCCGGGTCGGCAGCAGCGCCGCCGCGAGCCCTGTCGCGATCGCCAGCACGGCGACCAGGCCGACGACGATCATCGGCCAGGGCGGCGGGTTTTCGCGGATAAAGTCGCCGGCAAGGATCGAGTCGACGATGTCGGCGAGGCGCTCGGTGCCGGGGATCGGGGTGTTGCCAAACGGCGCGAGATAGGAATCGGCGATGCCGATGAACGAGGCGCCGATCAGAACGATACGCCCCTTGAACAGATCCGCGGCGAGCCGGCCCTCGACCAAGTCGGCGAAGGAATAGGTCGGGATCGTGCCGCGCGGCCCGCGATAGTTGATGACGAGCCGCATCGCCGGGTCAGTCAGGACCCGCCGGTCGCCGAGTTGGACGCCGTCGCCAAGCGCGAGACCGACCTCGCTCCATGGCAGCCCGAGATAGGCGGCTGCGATGCGGATCGGGAGAGAGGGGACAAAATCGCCACTGAACGGCAAAGCGAGATAGTCGTAGCGGGGCTCGCCATCGCGGTCGAAGGCGATGTTGACATGACCAAGGCCGGCGGCGGCTTCCGCCAGCGGCGACACCGGCAAGACCACCGCTTTGGGCTGTAGCGGAAAGATCGGTTCGTTGAGGCTTTGGTCCAGCCGCAAGTAAACCTGCTCCGATAATTGCGCGGGCGCTTCCTCATTCGCCCCCTGAAAGGAGAAGGCAAACGGCAGCAGCACCTTGCCGCTCGCCCGCAGGGTGGCGGCGAACTCGCCGTCGGGATCGTCCTCGGCAAGGCGCGCAAGGGCCTGCCGCAACCGTGGATTTTGCGTCTCGGAAAGCGCGCTCGCGGCGGCCTGGGCCTCACCGCGCAGATCGTTCGAGACCGATGACTCCCGTTCCGCGAACAAGAGATCGAAGGCGATGACCCGGGCGCCGGCGCGATCGAGCATCTGCACCGCCTTGGCAAACAGCCGCCGGCTCAGCGGCCATCGCCCGAGCTTGGCGAGGCTGTGGTCGTCGACGAGCACAATGACCGTTTCGGGTTCGGGCGCCTGAACGCCGCGCAGCCGGAAGCGAAGATCGAGCGAGGCGGTCTCCAGCCCCCGGGTCAGCGTCGGATCCTGAGTGGTCAGGAAGAGGAGAACACCGGTCGCGATCAGAAAGGCGAGCCCCGCTTCGCGGACGCCGCGCGGCCACGCGAATGCCGGCCGCCGCAACACGGCCGCCTATTGCACGTCGGTGCGGGCGATGACGGCGTCAAATTCCGCCTTGCTCCATAGCCGCGGCGGGACCGGGTCGCGCCCGGCTTCGAGGCGGGCACCCCAGCGCGCCGGGATCGTCTCGCGGCGCTTCGTTGCCGCGCTCGTCATGTCGACGCTGCCGGTCAAGACGCCGACCTGCATAGCCGTCGCGGATCCCTCGACGAACCAGTCTGTCGAGCGCACCGCCGCGGTGCCGACCGCGGTATCGACCTCGAAGCTCGCCGGGCGTTCGACCGGGGCGACGACGGCGCGCAACAGCCCCTGTCCCAGCGAGAGATGGACGTCCTGGCGCTGCCCGGCAGCGTCGACCGTAAAAGCCGCGATCGTCATGCGGGTGCCGGCGGCGACCGAGATCACCGACCCGTCGGCCATCCGCAGCTTCAACTTGCCATCCGCCGGGACGTCAATCGTGTCCCCGACCTGCACCGGCTGGCCGATCTTGGCGCCGCTGCGGCTTCCGCCGCTCTCGACGAAGCATCCGCCGAAGAGCCCGACCACCGTGCCGGCCGGCGCGGCCAGCGCGAGGCTGGCGGAGAGCAACACAATCGCAGCGGCGATCAGCGCGCTACAGAACGGGTGCGGGAGCACTGGTGTATTGATGCTCGGCATATCGGCTCCTGCTCAGCGTTGCGAGAACAACGGCCGGCCGATCGTGTCGGGAAACAGGAAATCGAGCGACATGTGAAACTGCGCCTTGACGCCGACCCCGCCATTCCCGCCGGTGCTCCGGTTTGCCGGCACCAGCGCCTCGATCCCCAACTCCCAGCCGGTGCCGGCATAGCTGATGCCCGGCGCAATCAGTGCGGTCGTCCGCGCCCCGAAGCTTTTCCCCGCCGGCACCGTAAAGGATACCTCTGTCATTGGCGTCAGGCCGCGGATGAATTCCGGAAGATCCAGGGTTTGTACCTTGGATTGAAGATAGGGGATCGAATACTCGACGACAAAACCGGCCGTGACAAGATCGGGGCGAGGCGGCATATCGGCGATCTGGTAACCGACCAGTCCGGTGATCGCGAGCGGCCGCAGATAGCCGATATCCAGATCTCCCAGCCCCTTGCCGAAATAGATCCGTGGGGTGGTGGCGCCGGAGGCAGGGGCGCCTACCCGCGCCGCCCCGGTGCCGCCCCATTCGTGGTCGACGCCCAGGCTCAGCAGAAACTCGTGGGGTTGATCGGTGATGGCCAGATATTTCAGCTCGGTATCGAAATTCTGAAACCCGTATAACGAGCCGGCGCCAACCCGGTCGATGTATGTATAATTCTGCGAGCCCGAGTTGATTACAATGCCGAGGTTGTCAGTGATCGTTTTGGCGAAAACCGCGTCGAAGGTGCTGAGACGGTCGGGCGCTCCGGTCGAGCCACCGCCGAGCGGCAAGGTCCAGCCCCACACATAAAATTCGTCGGCGGGTGCGATCTGCGGCAATACCAGGGTCGCCGGGAACAGCCTGTCGCCCGCCGCTGTATAGGCAAGCGCACCAGGCGTGAGGTGGCAAATCTCCAGCGTTAATGCCACTGCAACAGCCATGGCGCCGCTCCGGCCGAGCTTCTCCGAAAATCCCCTCCGGCCCATCGCAATCCCCCTGCAACAGCCTAACAGACCGAGATACTCCGTGAGCATCGCACATCCGCCGAGACACAACTGCAATATTTGGCACGGCTTGAGCCGCACTTCGTCTCATCGCCTCTCGGTAGAGGCGCAGGAGCGAGCAGTCGCGAATCAGATGGCGCCAGGCATTCGGCGCTCCCGCTCAGCGGGCGGAAAACAAGGGCCGTCCGATTGTCTCGGGGGCGACGAAATCGAGCGACAGGTGGAACTGCGCGATGGCGCCGCCCCCCCTGCCGGTTGCCCGGCTCGCCGGCACCAGCCCCTCGATCGCGAATTCCCAGCCGGCGCCGGCATAGCTGAGCCCAGGGGCGATCAGCGCCGTCGTCCGCGCCCCGAAGCTTTGCCCAGCAGGGATCGTGAACAAGACTTCGGTCATCGGCGTCAGTCCGCGGACAAGCTCGGGCAGGTCGAGGCTTTGCACCTTCGATTGGAGGTAGGGGACCGAGTATTCGATGACAAAGCCCGGGGTGACCAGATTGGGACGCGGCGGCGAATCGGCGATCTGGTAGCCGACCAGCCCGGCGACGGCCAGCGGCCGCAGATAGCCGATGTCGAGATCGCCCAATCCCTTGCCGAAATAGACCCGCGGCGTGGTCGCGCCGGAGGCGAAGGCGCCGACGCGCTGCGCCCCGGTGCCGCCGAACTCGCGGTCGAGCCCGAGGGTCAGCAGAAATTCATGCGGCTGATCGTCGATCGCCAGGTATTTCACCTCGGTGTCGAGGTTCTGCATTGCCGACCAGGTGCCCTTGCCGACCCGGTCGAGCCGGGTCCAGGTCTCCTCCACGACGATGCCGAGCCGGTCGGTAAGCGTCTTGGCATAGCCTGCCGTGAAGTTGCTCTGCCGGGTGCCGGTGCCGACGCCCGCGGGGGTCTGCGGCAGGGTATCGGCCCAGGTGTAGAACTCGTCGCCGGGCGCGATTTGTGGCAACACAAGCGTCGCCGGAAACAGCCGGTCGCCGGCAGCGCTATAGGCGAAGGCCTGATTCGCCGGGCTGCCAACGCCGAACGCCAGCGCCGCGATGGCAGCCGCGCAAGATTTCCACCAACCCATCGCGATTGCCTCGCCGGCCTGCCCCCTCAACTCCGGGGCGAACCATCGCACAGGCGGCGCTGTCGCTAAAGTCCCGCGCGCAGTAACATAGCGTTGATGATCGGAGGGAAACGAGCGCGCGTCGCGCGCCATCTCGCGGCGATATTGGCAGCCGATATCGCCGGCTATGGCCGTCTGATGGGCGAGGATGAGGAAGGAACGCTTGCCGCGCTAGGGGTGTGGCGGCGCGAGATCGCCGACCCCCGGATCAAGGAGCATCGCGGCCGGATCGTCAAAACCACCGGAGACGGTTTCCTCGTCGAGTTCGCCAGCGTCGTCGACGCGGTGCATTGCGCGGTTGAGATGCAGCGCGCGATGGCCGAGCACAATGCCGGCATCCCGGTGGAACGGCGCATCGAGTTCCGCATCGGCATCAATCTCGGCGACATCATCAGCCAAGATCACGACATCTACGGCGATGGCGTCAACGTCGCGGCGCGGCTGGAGGCGCTCGCCGAGCCGGCCGGGATCTGCATCTCGCGGGTGGTGCGCGATCAGATCCGCGACAAGCTCCCGTACGTTTTTGAGGATATGGGCGAGCAGCAGGTCAAGAACATCGCCCGGCCGGTGCGGGCCTACGCGATGAGTGCGCAGGCGGTGGCAGCAGCGCCGCCCTCGCCGGCACCGGCCGCCTCGGCGCGAAGGGGCACCGCAAGGCGCCCTATGGTTATTGCGGCGAGCATGACTGCGGCGCTCGCCATCGCGATCGCGGGCTGGTGGGCCTGGTCGCGCGGCGGCTTGACGACAGCTGCGGTGGAGGCCCCGCCCGAGGCGGGCGCGCAAGCCACGTCGGCTCGCCTCGCCGCCAGCCCAGCGGCCAGCGCATCGCGGCTGTCGATAGTCGTTCTGCCGTTCGAGAACCTCTCGCACGATCCCGACCAGGATTATTTCGCCGATGGGATTACCGAGGATTTGACCACCGATCTCTCGCGGATCTCGGGAAGCTTTGTCATCGCCCGCAATACCGCCTTTACCTACAAGGGCATAGCGGTAGACGCCAAACAGCTCGGGCGAGACCTCGGCGTCCACTATGTCCTCGAAGGCAGCGTCCGGCGGCTCGGCGACCAGGTCCAGGTGAACGTCCAGCTGATCGACGCCGAAAGCGGCGCCCATGTCTGGGCCGACCGGTTCGAGACCGATCGGCGCAACCTCGCCGAAGCGCAGAGCGAGATCACCGGCCGTCTCGCACGGACGCTCAACCTTGAATTGGTGCAGGCGGTCGGCCGGCGGATCGATCAGGAGCGGGCGGTCGATCCCGACGCGCAGGATCTGATCATGCGTGGCTGGGCGCTGTACCAGCGGCCCTTGAATACCGCAAACCGGAAGGAGGCGCTGCAGGCCTTCGAGCGGGCCCAGGCGATCGACCCGAATTCACTCGATGCCGAGATCGGCATCGCTGCGGTGCTGGTGGTCAACGTTGCCAATGGCTCGACCGATACGCCCAAAGAGGATGAGGAGCGGGCCGAGAAATTGCTTGCCGATGCGCTAGAGCGCGATCCGAACCGCCCGCAAATCCATGTCACAATCGCCTTGCTGCGTCGGTTGCAGAACCGCCTGGCCGAATCGCGGATCGAATGGGAACGGGCGATCGCGCTCGATCCGAACAACGCCGTCGCCTATGGCCAACTCGGCGTCACGCTGATTTATCTGGGTGAACCGGCGGCCGCCATCCCGCTCGAGCGGAAGCGGCTCCGGCTGAACCCCAACGATCCCAACATCGCGCTCGCCTACTGGTCCCTCGGGCTGGCCCATCTGCTGCTCGGCCACCTCGACGAGGCGATCGACTGGTTGACCAAGGCGCGGGCCGCGAACCCGCGGATTTATTATATCCATTTGGACATCGCGGCCGCGATGGCGCTGAAGGGCAATCTCGACGAGGCGCATACCGCGTTGGCCGAGGCGATCAGGCTCAAGCCGGACATCAACTCGATGGCGCGCCAGCGTGCCCGCTGGGCCTACACCAACAACCCCGCCTACCGCGCGCTCGCCGAGAAGACCGTGGACGTCGGCCTGCGCAAGGCGGGGATGCCGGAGGAATAGCGCGCGCGCTCGCCCAATCGCGGGCAAATTTGCTCTAAACTGATCGCGACCAACCGTAGCGCCTTCGAACGGGAGGGAAAGATGAAGTTCGGCGTCTTCATTAGCGCGCAGCAGCCGCGCTCCGACGATTCCGTGCGGCGGTTTCGCGAAGCGGTCGAGCAGGCGAGGCTCGCCCGCGAGGCTGGCTTTGACGCGCTTGCCGCCGGCCATCATTACCTGTCGCCGCCCTACCAGTCGCTGCAGAGCCTCCCGCTCCTCGCGCGCCTCGCCGGCGAAGTTCCGGGGATGGAGCTGTGCCTCTCGGTCTTGCTGCTGGCGCTCCTCAACCCGGTGCAGACCGCCGAGGAGGTCGCCAGCCTCGACATCATGTCCGAGGGCCGCGTCGTCTTCGGGATCGGGCTCGGCTATCGCGAGGTCGAATACGAGGCGTTTGGCGTTTCATTGCGTGACCGGGTGCCGCGCATGCTTGAGGCGCTCCAACTGATCAAGCTTCTGTGGACCGAGGAGGCGGTGACCTTCGAGGGGCGGTTCTTCCGCGTCCACGACGCCACCTGCACGATCCGCCCGGTGCAGAAGCCCTATCCGCCGATCTGGGTCGCCGCCAACGCGGACCCGGCCGTCGTGCGCACCGCGCGGCTCGGGCTTCCGTGGTTCGTCAACCCGCATGCCGCGCTGCCGACGATCGAGCGGCAGTGGGAGCGCTACACACAGGCGCTCGCCGAGGCGAACCATCCGATGCCGGGCGTCCGGCCGATCGCGCTCGAGCTGCATGTCGCGCCGACCCACGAGGAGGCGGTCGAGACCGCGCGCCCGTTCCTCGCCGGCAAATACAACGCCTATGCCGAATGGGGACAGGACAAGGTATTGCCGGGCGAGGAAAGCTTTCGGGTCGCCTTTGACGCCTTGGCCCGCGACCGCTTCATCCTCGGCACGCCCGAGGAGGTCATCGAAGAGATTGAGGAGCGGGTCCGCCGCCTCCAATCCAACTATCTGATCTTCCGGATGGGTTGGCCGGGGATGGAACCCGCCAAGATCCTGCGGGTCATTGAAATGATGGGAACCCGGGTGCTGCCCCATTTCCACGCCAAATACGGCCGCGGTTGACCGGAGCCCCGCCAATGGAACCCATGGAACCCGCCGCTCTCCCGCCCGGCATTCGCTCGCGCTTTGTGTCCGAGGTCAATGGCCTCAGGGTGCATGTGCTGGAGGCCGGCTTCGAGACCGCGGACCGGCCGCTTGTCTTGCTGCTGCACGGCTTCCCGGAGATCGCCTATTCGTGGCGACGGGTGATGCTGCCGCTCGCCGCGGCGGGGTTTCATGTCGTCGCGCCCGACCAGCGCGGCTATGGGCGCACCACCGGGTGGGACGCCGATTACGATGGCGACCTTGCCCCCTTTCGGCTGCTCAACGCGGTCAGAGACGCGTTGGGGCTGGTCGCGGCATTGGGGTTCCGCTCGGTCGCCGCGGTGGTGGGACACGATTTCGGCGCCTCGGTTGCGGCGTGGTGCGCCGTGGTGCGGCCCGATGTGTTCCGCAGGGTCGCGCTGATGAGCGCACCCTTTGCCGGGCCGCCCGAACTGCCCTTCGATACCGACAAGAACCCGTCACCGCCGGCACCGGGCCCGAGCATCCACGAGGCGCTGGCGGCGTTGGCCCGGCCGCGCAAGCACTACCAATGGTACTATTCGACGCGCGCCGCCAATGCCGATATGTGGCATTGCAAAGCCGGCGTCCATGCCTTCCTGCGGGCTTATTTCCACCACAAGAGCGCGGATTGGCGACAGAACCACCCATTCCAGCTCAAATCGTGGAACGCCGGCGAATTGGCCCGGATGCCGACCTACTACATCATGGATCTGGGCCGAGACATGGCGGCTACCGTGGCCAAGGAAATGCCCTCGGCAGCCGACATCACCGCCTGCCGCTGGCTGCCTGACAGCGAACTCGCCGTCTACAGCGCCGAATATGAACGCAACGGGTTCCAGGGCGGCCTCAATTGGTATCGCGCTCGGACCGGGGGTCGCTACGATTCCGAACTCCAGCTGTTTTCGGGCCGAACGATCGATGTGCCGTCCTTTTTCGTCTCCGGAAAGAGCGACTGGGGCGTCTACCAGAGGCCCGGCAGCTTCGAGCGAATGCAGACAAGCGCGTGCACGCGAATGCAGGGCTGCCATCTGATCGACGGCGCCGGCCACTGGGTGCAGCAGGAACAGCCCGAAATGGTCAGCGAATTGCTGATCGACTTCCTGCGGCAACGGGGCCCCCTAAGGGCCTAAGGCCGCGCGTCACACGGCGAGCTCGAGACCGTCATAGGCCGAGACAATTTCGACCTTGTGGCCGTCGCGACTGATTTCCTCGTAGCGGATCGTCTCGCCGAACACCCGCTCGATCCTGGCATCGTCAAAGGCGGGCTCGTGGTGAAACAACACCAGCCGATGGACCCGCGCCAATTGCGCCAGTTCGACGGCGATGATGTTGCTGGAGTGTCCCCAATCCTCCTTTATCGAGACCACATCGGCGAGCGAGTACATCGTGTCGAAGATCAAGAGATCGGCGTCCCGGAAGAATTCGACGAAGGGGTAGGAGGCGTCCAGTATCGGGGCTTTGTGCTCGCAATCCGTCGAGTAGACGATCGACTTGCCGCCACGCGAAAAGCGGTAGCCATAGGAATCACCGGAGTGAAACTGCTTGAAAGCGGTTACCGAAAATCCGGCCACCTGATACTCGACGCCGGGCTTCAGTTCGACAAACTCGATTGTCGCGCGGAGCACCCCGAACGGCACGGGAAAATAGGGCGCCGATTGCTGACCGAGCAGCGCCTCGCGCAAATTCTTGTGGCAGCCGTAGATGCGGATCCGGTTGCCCGGGATGTACGCCGGCGCAAAGAACGGAAACCCCTCGATGTGGTCCCAGTGCAAGTGCGAGAGAAACACATTGAAAGATTGCGCGCGCGCCGGCCCCTCCTGGGCGAGAATGTGATTGCCGAATTCGCGCAGCCCCGTGCCGAGATCGCATAAGAGATACTCGTCCCCGCCGGTGACGATCTCGATGCAGCTCGTATTGCCGCCAAAGGTGCCGCTGACCGAGAAGGGCAGGTCGCGGTCGATAAACCCGTCGATCGCCTCCGCGGTGGTCAGGTCGCGGCCACGGGCGGCGAGCAGCGCGTCGCGGATTTTCGCCCGCACCGCACTGTGCCCAAGCGGCGCCGACACCGAACCGCGGGTGCCCCAAAACCGCACCGGAATGCGTTTGCCGCGGCGCGACTGGCCAATCCGCAAGATCCTTCTCCACGCGCCCGTTCGGCCGGAGTATGTTCGGGAGACCCGGCCTGCGCAAGCGCCCGCAATCAGCCTCTTCCGCGACGCTTTATTGCGGCGCCGCCGGGTTGACCGGAGGTTCGAGAGGCCATGACGAGGAATTCGCCTGGAATTCATCCCCTCGCCGGGGCGATCGGCGCGGAGATCTCGGGCGTCGATCTGGGAGGCGAGGTAGACGACGACACGATCCTCGCGATCCGGCGCGCCTGGCTCGACCACCTCGTCATTTTCTTCCGCGGCCAGAGCCTGCCGCCGGCGCGGCTCCTCGCCTTTGCCCGGCGCTTCGGCGAGCCGATCGAGTACCCGTTCGTCAAGGGGATCGACGGGTTTCCCCTGATTACCCCAGTCGTCAAGCTGGCGCAGGAGCGGGTCAATTTCGGCGGCCTCTGGCACAGCGACACGGCCTATCTCGAGATCCCGCCGATGGGCACGATGCTGATCGCGCGCGAGGTGCCGCCCCATGGCGGCGACACGCTGTTCGCCAACATGTATCTCGCCTACGAGGCCTTGTCGGCGGGCATGCGCGAGCTGCTCGACGGCCTCGTCGCGGTCAATTCATCGGCCAAGGCCGACGCCACCAAGACGCGCGAGGACCGCATGCGCGAGCGTGCCCGCGACGATGCCCGGGCCGAATATGAGGCCGAGCACCCGGTCGTGCGCACCCATCCCGAAACCGGGCGCAAGGCGCTCTACGTCAATGGCGGTCACACCGTGCGCTTCCGGGACATGACCGAAGAGGAAAGCACGCCGCTTCTCGGCTTTCTGTTCGCCCATCAGACCCGCCCCGAATTCACCTGCCGTTTTCGCTGGGAGGAGGGGTCGCTGGCGTTCTGGGACAATCGCTGCGCCCAGCACAACCCGATCAACGACTATCACGGCTTCCGCCGCGCCATGCACCGGGTGACCCTAGCCGGCGACCGCCCGCGCTGAGGCGCCATTGCGTCGGGCGACCGCGACGCCCTGAACTTCGACCAGCATCTCGGGTCGCGCAAGGCCGGCGACGGTGATCAGCGCGCTCGCCGGGAAATCGTCGGCGAAGATCTCTCGGCGCAGCTGGGTGAAGCGGTCGCCGAGCCGGGCGTCGGTGATGAACACGGTCATCGTCACCATGTCGGCAAGGCTCGCGCCAGCCTCGGCGAGGGTCCGGCCGAGCCGGGCGAAAACCTCGCGGACCTGGCTGTCGAAATCGGCGGCGAGCGAGCGGCCCGATGAATCCTCGATCGCCACCTGCCCGGCGAGCCAGATGGTCCGGCCGCCTTCGGTGATGACCGCCTGCGAATAGGCGCGGGCCTGCGCCGCCTCGCGCTTGACGTAGCTTCGCTTCAAAGCTTCTGCCATCTCTCTCCCTCCAAATTGCCGGCCGCGCTATGCTGCGCGCGATGGCCAGCGACGCAACCTCATTCTTCCCAACCTCATTCTTCGATGGCGCACAACACCGGGCCGCGCGCTGGCTCGCCGCGTGGGATACGCAGGGGATCCATCGTACCGCGACCGCGGGCGACCGGGCCGGCGCCGAATGGCTGGCCGGCGAGGCCGCGGCGCTCGGCGCCACGGTAGCGATCGAGGAATTCGCGCTCGACCGGCTCGATCCGGTCATCGCGTTTCTCGAATTCGGCGGCCAGAGGTTCGCGGCAGTACCGGTGTTCGATGCGCCGGCGACGGATGCGGCAGGGGTGACCGGCCGGCTCGGACATGCCGGCGGCACTGCCGAGATCGCGGTGGCCGCGCTGTCGCCGCGCGCCGTCTACAGCGGCGAATTCGAGAAGCTGCGCCTTGGTGGAAGCCATCGCGGCTTCGTTGTCCTGTGCAATGGGGAGGGGGCCGGCATGGGCCTCCTTAATGCCGAAGGCTTCCGCGCGCCCTACGGCGCGCCGGCCATCCATGTCGCGAGCCAGGCGCGCGAAGCGGTGCTTGCTGCGGCAGGGCACGGCGCGCCGGCCCGGCTCGTCGCCGAGAGCCGCCGGACGCCGATCTGCGCCTTCAATGTCGTCGCGACGCTGCCCGATTGCGGCGCTGCGGGACCGCCGCTCGTCGTGATGACGCCGCGCAGCTCGTGGTGGCAATCGACCGCGGAGCGCGGTGGCGGCCTTGTCGCCTGGCTCGAAAGCCTGCGCGCCCTGGTCGCCGCGCCGCCGGCGCGCCCGGTGGTCTTTACCGCCACTAGCGGCCACGAGCTGGGGCACCTCGGGCTCGACGATTTCATCGCCCGCCGGCCCGGTTGGGAAGAGCGCGCAAGCTGGGTGCATTGGGGCGCCAATCTCGGCGCCGCCGGCGGCAGTTTGGCGCTGGTCTCGCCCGAGGATGATCTGCGCGAGCTTGGCGCCGCGGAGCTGGCGCGCGCCGGCCAGCCGCATGCGCCGGCGGCGAAAACCCTGGTGCCGAGCGGCGAGACCCGCGACATCCACAAGAAGGGCGGGCGTTATCTGACGCTGGTTGGCACCAACCCTCTGTTTCACCTGCCGCAGGACCGCTGGCCCGAGGCGGTCGACCTCGCCGCCGTGACCCGGATCGCCGCCGCCGCGGCGCGCATCGTCGCCCTGCTGGCGCGCGGGTGATTGCCCCGGCGCGCGATCCTCACTAGCCTTGGGCCTCCGCAGAGGAGCTTGTCATGCCCGAACAGAATTGGTCGCTGCGCGGCGAATATATGGAAAGCTGCAACTGCGACTATCTGTGCCCCTGCGTCTATACCAATCCGCAAGGCCCGGCGACCTACGACAACTGCACGGCCGTGATGGTGTTCCGGATCGACGACGGCCGGTCCGGGGCGACGCGGCTCGACGGCTTGAAATTCGCGCTGGTGATCCGCTCCGGCAAGGTGATGGCGGACGGCAACTGGATCTTCGGGGTCGTCGTCGATGAGGCGGCCGATCCGGCGCAACGCCAGGCGCTCTCCGCCATCGCCGGCGGCGAGGCGGGCGGCCCGCCGTCGGTCATCCGGCAGAACCTGGTCAGCGATTTCCGCGGCATCGCCTATAAGCCGATCGAGTTCACGATGGCCGGGCTGACCCGCCGCGCCGCGATCCCCGAGCTTCTTTACTTCGAGATCGAAGGGGTGGCCTCGCGCAATCGCAGCGGCGACCCGTACTACCTCGACAATGCCGGGCATCCGGCGAGCCGCCGTCTCGCCCTGGCGCGGTCCAAGGAAACCCGTATCCACGCCTTCGGCCTCGACCTCGACATGGCGGGCCAGGGCAATAACGGGCATTTCGCGCCGTTCTCCTGGGCCGCCTGAGCCGCCGCGCCAATGACCAGCGCGGCGCTCAAGATCGCCGTTATCGGCGGCGGCCTTGGCGGCCTCAGCGCCGCCGTGGCGCTGCGCCAGGCCGGGTTCGAGGTCGAAATCTACGAACAGGCGCCCGAACTGACGCAAATCGGCGGCGGCATCAACATGGGCCCGAATGCGGTGCGCGTGCTGCGCCGGCTGGGTCTGGGGCCAGGGCTCGACCGCGAGGGCGTCCGCCCGCTCGGCACCCACCAGCGCCGCTGGCAGGACGGCCGCACCTTGCAGAAGGCGGCGCTCAACCCGCAATGCGAATCGCTTTATGGCGCGCCGCACGTCACCATTCACCGCGCCGATTTGTTGGCGGTGATTGCCGCGGGATTGCCCTCGGATCGGGTTCATCTCGGCCACCGGCTGATCGGTCTCGCCGACCAGGGCGAGGCAATCGAGGCGCGGTTCGAGAACGGCGCGCGGATTTCCTGCGATGTGCTGGTCGGCGCCGACGGCATCCACTCGGCGGTGCGCGCCCAATTGTTCGGCGAAGAGGCGCCGCGCTTTGCCGGCTGCGTCGCCTATCGGGGGCTCGTGCCAACGGAGCGCATCGCCGATCTCGGGCTCGAACTCGGCACTCAGTCGTGGGTCGGCCCGGGCGGCCACTTCGTGCACTATTTCGTGTCGCGCGGGCATCTGTTGAACTTCGTCGGCTGGACCGAAGACGATACCTGGAACCGCGAGGACTGGACCGACCGCGCCACGATCGAACGCGCGCTCGCCGCGTTCGAGGGCTGGCATCCGCAAATCCGCCGGATCATCGCCGCGGCCGATACGTGCTTCATCTGGGCCTTGTTCGATCGCGACCCGCTGGCGCGCTGGTCGGTTGGGCGAGCGACATTGCTCGGCGATGCGTGTCACCCGATGTACCCGTTCATGGGCCAGGGCGCGGCGCAGGCGATCGAGGACGGCGCCACCCTCACGGCGTGCCTTGTGACCGCAGATGGCGATCCGGCAGCAGCGCTCAAGCGTTACGAGCAGCTCCGTCTGCCGCGCGTCACCCGGCTCCAGGAACTGTCGCGCGCCAACAAGATTCGCTTCCACATGCCCGACGGCCCGGCGCAACAGGCGCGCGACGCCGAATGGGCCAGGGCCGGCGACCGCTCCCCCGACGCCCTGCGCTGGCTCTACGCGCACGACCCCAGCGCACTCGAACCGGCAACCGCGACGGGTTGAACGCGGCGGTGCGTCTGACGGCCCCGGTTCCGGGGCGATCACGGGCCCGGGGCGAGCCGCCAGGTCGGTGTGTCTTGCGGCTGCCACTCGGCGAGAACTAGGCCGCGGTTCCATTCCGCTCGGGTCCGGACATGGTCGGACCAGTAATAATCATCGTGGATTCTGGCCAAATCCCCGAGCGCGCCGTCCCGGTCGCCGAAACACGCCCGCATCAGGGCCCGACAGCATTCGAGCACGCCCTTTGGGTACCCTTGCCAGCGACCGATCGCACTATCCATCAGCCGGAACTTGTCGTCGTCTCCCAAGGCATCCCACCTGCAGCCATCGAGAATGTGTCGAGGGATCGGCTTTCGCAGCAAATAGACCGTCGATGACAATTCGACAAACTCCACATAGGTAAAATACTCGTGAAGCAACTCCATCGTGATGTGAATCCAGAAATGCGCTTCGTGGACGTAGTCTTGCTGCACCAGCACAGACCGGCCTGGCAGCAGGGCCGGAAAGAAATCCCCGACGATCCGGTCATTGATGTTCGGAGATTTGCTGATGTCCAGGAACAAAATCTCGATGGGGCTACCGTTCCAGCCGATCTCCCTTATGTCTCCATGGTGGACGTGCACCATGGGGGCAATCGCGGCGATGTTGCGGTCGAATAAGTCACGGCAGGACTGACCCGGTTTCCGCAGGCCATCCCGCGCCGGATTGATGTAATGTTTCACCATGATGTCGTCGAGCAGGAACATATCGTACGCATGAAGGGCGACTTGACTGCCGGCGCCCGGGTTCGCTCGCAGCCCCGCGCCAAGAGCGAGCGTCGATCCGCCGAGGAAGCAACCAGCGTCGACGATGGCGCCGGCGCCGCTGAAGCTGTCGCGTGCCAGAGAGAACAGCAGGCGGCGCTCGTCGGACCCCACCATCGAGGGCACCCACAATTCGGGCGGAAGCTCGATGTTGCTCCATTGACGTTCGCAATAGTTCGTCGTGTGCATCGTGTGACCAGATATAGACCCGTTCGCCAGCGAGGGTGAACCTCAAGGGCAGTTGATGGCCGGTTGATGAACGATCCGACCGCTACGCCGGGTGATTCGATGCCGTCACCGCTGCGGCCTCGACAAAACGAGGAAAGTGTACGGATATGAACGCAGAGGCCTTCTGCTGGAGATAGCGTTGACCCTGCGCGTCGAGGATCTCGTCGCACGCGGCCTCGTCGCGCCGGAGCGGCTCGATGAGTTGCGCCGGGTCGCGGAAGAGTTCGCGGTTGCCGTGACCGACGACATGGCGGCGCTGATCGACCCCGCTGACCCGAAGGATCCGATCGCGGCGCAATTCGTGCCGAGCGCGGCCGAACTGGAGCCCGCGGCCGACGACCGGGCCGACCCGATCGGGGACGAGCGCTGGTCGCCGCTGCCCGGTCTCGTCCACCGCTATCCCGACCGCGTGCTGTTGAAGCCGATCCTCACCTGTCCGGTCTATTGCCGCTTCTGCTTCCGGCGCGAACAGGTCGGCAAGGGGAACGGGGTGCTCGCGCCGGCGGCGCTCGACCGGGCATTGGGCTACATCCGCGAGCATCCCGAGATCTGGGAGGTCATTGTCACCGGCGGCGACCCGTTCCTCCTATCGCCGCGCCGGATCGCCGCCATCGTCGGCCGGCTCGATAGGGTCCCGCACCTCGCCGTCATTCGTTTTCATACCCGCGTGCCGGTGGCCGAGCCGCGGCGGGTCGGCGCCGCGCTCGTTGCGGCGCTCGGGGCGGAGAAGGCGCTTTACGTCGTGGTCCATGCCAACCATCCGCGCGAGCTGACGCGAGCGATGCGCGAGGCGGTCGGCCGGCTGACCCGCGCCGGGATCCCGGTCTTGTCGCAGAGCGTCCTGTTGCGCGGCATCAACGACGATGCCGCGGTGCTCGAGGCGTTGTTGCGCGGTCTCGTCGCGATGCGGGTCAAGCCCTATTACCTGCATCATCCCGATCTGGCCCGCGGCACCGGGCATTTCCGGCTCGGCATCGACGAGGGGCGGCGTCTCGTCGGCGCGCTGCGCGGCCGGGTGTCGGGGCTGTGCCAGCCGAGCTATGTGCTCGACATCCCCGGCGGCTACGGCAAGGTCCCAATCGCGGCGAGCGCGGCCGGGCCGGGCGAGCCCGGGTGCTGGGTCGTCGAGGATCCCGCCGGCCGCAAACACCGCTATCCCCCGCCGGCCGGCGAAAGCGCCGAGGTCTGAGCGCGCGGCCGATGCCGACGCCGGGCGACGTCACGATGATCATTATCGGCGGCGACGCGCTGGCGCTCAGCACCGCGCGCGACATCGCCCTCATTCCCGGCCATCGCATCGTCGTCTTGTGGCCGGCCGACCCGGAATTCGCCGCCGCGATCGAGGCCGCCGGCGCGGTGTTTGTCGCCGGCCGGCCGGAAAGCCGCGACGGGCTCGCGGCGGCCGGGGTCGAGAACGCGATCTCGATCCTGGCATTGTCGGGCGACGACCAGCTCAACCTGCAAGCGGCGCTGTGGGCGCGCGACGCCAATCCGCGCATCCGCATCGTGCTGCGTCAGTTCAACCGCGCTCTCGCCGCCAAGATCGAGCAGAACCTGCCGAACTGCTCGGTGCTTTCGCTGGCGTGGAATTCGGCGGCGACCTATGCCGCCGCCGCGCTCGATCCGTCGTGCTTTCGCGGGCTGCAGTTTCCCGACCGCGCCGGCCCCTTGACCGGGTTCGCCTACCGCGCCGCCGATCGCGCCGGGATCGCCGGGCACAGCGTCGGCGAAGCCGAAGAGGCGCTCGGCGGGCGCATCGTCGCCATCGACGGCGAGACAAATATCGGCCGCGAGGACAGGATTGCGCCGGGGACAACGCTGATCGTCTACGCCGCGATCGAAGAGCTGCTCGGGTCGACGCCGCGCCAGCCGACCCCGCAAAACCACCCGGCATGGCACCCTTGGCTGCGCCAGGCGCTGCGTCGCTTATATTGGCGGCTGCGCCGGACGGACCGGTTTATCGCCGCGTTTGCTGCGGCGGCGCTCGCTCTCTTCGCCCTCGGCACCTGGCATTTCCGCGAGGCGTTCGGCACCGATTGGCTGATCGCCGCCTATTTCGTGCTGAGTACGATGACGACGACCGGCTACGGCGACATCACGCCCAATCACGACAACCCGCTGGACGTCGCTGTTGCGATGGTACTGATGCTGTTGGGGACCGTCTTTACCGGGATCTTCATCGCCTTCGTCGCGTCGCGGCTGACCCGCGCGCAATGGGTCCGGATGCAGGGCCTGCGCCCGATCCATCGGCGCGGCCACATCGTGGTGTGCGGCTGCGGCAACATCGGGACCGGGGTCATCGACCTCTTGCTCGATTTCGGCAAACCGCTCGTCGTCGTGGAGCAGAACCCCGATGCGGCCCTCGTCGAACGCGCGCGCGACCGCGGTTTCGACCTCTTGACCGGGGACGCCAGCCGCGACGACACGCTCGATCTGTGCAATCTCGGCGCGGCGCACAGCCTTGTCGCGCTGACCAATGTCGATACCTTGAACCTTGAAATCGCGCTGGGCGGGCGCGCCCGCAATCCCAGCATGCCGATCGTCCTGCGCATCGCCGAGGCGAACCTCGCCGCCTCGATCGCCCAGCATTTCCAGTTCGAGACGACCTTTTCGGTCGCCGCCCTGGCCGGGCCGGTTTTCGGCGGGCTGGCGCGGTTTGCCGGGGCGCGCGGCCGGATCGCCTTCGACGGCCGCGAATTCGCCATCGCCGAGATCATCATCGGCCCGACCGTCGCCAACGAATTATTACGCCTCGCGATCCCCCTCGCCGCCGCCAAGGATGGCGGCGATTTCGCCTTGAGCGACGATCTCGCCGGGCTGCCGGCGGGCACAAGGGCGCTGATCCTCTTGCCGCTCGCCCCATTCCGCGACGGCAGGGAGGACGTCGAGGCGATGGTCGAGCGGGTGGTTGGCGGATAAGCCAATGCCGCATTAAGCATTAATTCTCTGGGATTTCCGGTTCGGTTTTTTGAATATTACCCCATGCATACGCCGCGAAAAATCACCGCCCGAACGGAACAGCGCCGCGATCGTCGCTATGCCCTGCCGATGCTGGAAATCGTCATCGGCGATGAGCGTTTTCGCGCCGTCAATTGGTCGATGCGCGGCGCCTTGCTCTATGGCACTTGCGAAATCGTCGGCATGCGGGTGAAGGGCGAGATGGGCGTTCCCGGATCGATGGAGGCGCTGCCGTTCGCGGCAACCGTGGTGCGCGCCGATCGCGACACCGGCAACTCGGCGATCTGCTTTGAGGATTGCCGCACCGACAGGATCGAGTTTCCCGAGTACGCCCGCGCCGCCCCGCTCCAATAGAAGGGGGGCTCAGACCGCGAGCTCGCACCAGATCGGGGTGTGGTCGGACGCGCGCTCCTTGCCGCGCGGGCCCTTGTCGATGTCGCACGCGGCGATGCGGTCCGCCGCATGCGGCGACAAGAGCAGATGGTCGATCCGCAGCCCCTCGTCGCGGTTCCACCTTCCGGCCTGGTAATCCCAGAAGGTATAGCGGTGCGGCTCGGGGTGAAATGCGCGGTAGGCATCGGTGAGGCCGAGATTGAGGAGCGCGCGGAACCGCGAGCGGGTCTCGATGCGGCACAGCGCGTCACCCTGCCAGGCCATGGGATCGTAGACGTCCTCGTCAGCCGGGCAGACGTTGTAGTCGCCGGCGAGGACAAACGGGATCTCGCGGCGCAGAAGCTCCCGGGCGTGGGCGATCAGCCGCTCCATCCAGGCGAGCTTATAGGTGAATTTGCCGCTCAGTTCGCCCGTTGAATTGTCGAGGCCGACCGGGTTGCCGTTGGGAATATAGGCGGACGCGACCCGGACCTCGCCCTCCGCGGCGCCGAACGAGGCCTCGATATAGCGCGCCTGCTCGTCGGCGAAACCGGGGAGGCCGCTGACGATGTCGCGGGCGGGTTCGCGCGACACGAGCGCGACCCCGTTATAGGCGCGCTGCCCGAGCGTCTCGACCCGGTAGCCGAGCGCGGCGATCTCAAGCCGGGGAAACTCGTCGGCGAGGCATTTGGTTTCCTGCAGGCACACGATGTCGGGCTGAGCCTCTTCGAGAAACGCGAGCAGGTGCGGCAGCCGCACCTTGACCGAGTTGACGTTCCAGCTGGCGATCTTCATCGGCCCCTCACCCCACCCAAACACCCCGGCCGCGGCAACCCCAGGTTATCCACCAATCCCGCCCCACCTGATGTATCAGGCCAGGATCAGGTGGAATTCCACCGTTGGTTGAAAGCGGTGCGCCGCGTTGCTGCGGATCGTGCCGTCAATATAAGTTCTTGTTATGTTCAGTCAAGCTGATGGCGGCGGGCTGATCCAAGTCGAGGCTAGCGCCCGGCCGCTTCGCGCCAATTTCGGCCATTCGCGGGACCCGCGATGGAACCGCATGTTCGACCCTAGAGGGTCATTCCTGGTCACGCCATCGGATGATTGGATTGAACTAAGAAGCGGTCGGTCGTGCAAGTCTGCCGGTCATGCCGACGAGCGCCAGCCCGGCCAGACCAGCGCCCAGCAGGAGGATCGATCCCGGCTCAGGGACAGCCGCGATGTCGTCCACGCCGAGCTGGGCAATGAGCGGCGCGAAATCGCTCGTGTCGGTCGGGGCGTTGATGATCCGCAGCACCGTCGCATTGCTCAAGTCGAAGGCCGCGTTCGCGGGAGGAAAGTGGTAGATGCCGTCGACGTTCGCGGTCCAATCGCTGGCGTCGTCCGTTGGGAAGAAGACCTGCTGCCAGCCGCTGCCCGGCGCCAGCACCGCGTCAAAGGTCGAGAGGATGGAATCCGTCGGCACCGCCGCCGTTCCCGGATCCTCGACTTCCAACCGGATGTTCAGGGTCGTGCTGCCGAGGTTTTCCAGCTCCATGGAAACGCCGGCGATGCCGAGATAGTTGCCGGCCCATTGGCCGAACGCGTTGAACGCCGTGAGGTTGGCGCCGGGGGTGCCCCCGCCGGGAGGGAAGGTGGGGTTGCCGCATCCGGAAGGTGGGCAGCCCACCGAGGTGATGACCAGAAACTGGTCCCCGGCTCCCGCGGGACCTCCGGTGGGCATCACAAACGGCGGTGTCGGCGGGAACTTGCCGCCCACCCCGCCAGCGGTCCAACCGTCGGTGGTGCCGTCCTGGAACGTATCGATTTGCCCGATCACAACGGCGCTCGCCACCGTCGGGATTGCGGCTACGATCAGGGCCAAGGCAATTCCGGCCAGTACAGGTTTCATAGCGGGTCCCCTACTCGCAATGTCCAGCGGCGTCGGCCGAGATCCTGCTGATCGGCAACGCAGGTTCGATCCGAATCCCGATCTCAACCTTACTCAACGGAAAGCCGCTACGAGGCTCCAATAAAACATTCTAAATTGCCCTAAAATGTTCGAAATATTTGAACGTGCGCTGGAGGCATTGACATGAACGCGCTCGCCTCGGACGACATTCTCCTGTTCCAAGGTTTCCGTCTCGACCGACGCGGTGGCGGTCTGTTCCGGCGCGACGAACACGGTGTATTCGCGCCGGTGGCGATCGGCTCGCGTGCCCTCGACGTTCTCGCTGCACTGGTCGAGCGGCCAGGGGATCTTCTCTCAAGAGATGAGATCGTCGCTGCCGTCTGGCCGGCGACCGTGGTCGAGGACAACAATCTGAACATGCAGATCGCGGCGCTTCGCCGGATCCTTGATGAGGCGCGAACAGAGAGGAGCTGTATTCAGACGGTGCCCGGGCGGGGCTATCGCTTCGTTGGGGCCATCACGCGGCAGGAGGCCGATGACCCTTTTGGCAGTAGGGTTCTCGCGCGACCGAACGTGGCGCGCGCGCCGCGCCTGTCGATCGTCGTGCTTCCGTTCGGCAATCTGAGCAGCGATCCCGAGCAGCAATATTTCGCCGACGGGATCACTGAGGATCTGACGACCGATCTCTCGCGGATCGAAGGCAGTTTCGTGATCTCGCGCAACACCGCTTTCACCTATCGGGGCAAGCCCGTCGACACGAAGCAGATCGGCCGCGAGCTCGGCGTGCGCTATGTGCTGGAGGGAAGCGTCCGCCGGTCGGGAAACCAGGTCCGCGTCACCGCCCAGCTGATCGATGCCGAGACCGACACCCATCTGTGGGCCGAGCGCTTCGACCGCGACACGGGCGATCTGTTCGCCTTGCAGAACGAGATTACGAGCCGGATCGCGGTCGCGCTCAACATCGAGCTGGTCGGCGCGGAAGCCGCCCGGCCGACCGAGCATCCGGACGCGCTGGACTACATTCTGCGGGGGCGCGCCGCACGGTTGAAGCCGCCGTCGCGTGAGACCCGTTCGGAGGCGATTGGCCTGTTCGAACGGGCGCTGGCGATTGATCCGCAATCCGTCGCCGCGCAGAGCTATTTGGCGATCACGCTTACGGCCCGCGTCCTTGATAATTTGACTGATTCGGCTGCGGCTGACCTCTCACGCGCGGATGAACTGGCCCGGCGCGCTTTGGCGGCATTGCCCCGTAGCCCGCTTCCGCATTACGCCAAAGGTCAGGTGTTGCGCGCGCAAAACCGATACGACGAGGCCATTCCTGAATACGAGACGGCGTTAGTGTACGATCGCAACTGGGTGAACGCATACGCCCATATCGGCCAGTGCAAGCTCTACGCCGGGTCGATAGCGGAGGCAATCCCGCTCCACGAGCAAGCCATCCGTCTCAGCCCCCGCGATGCCGAGATCGGCGTATGGTATCACCGGGTTGGGCTGGTGCATCTGCTGCAATCGCGCGCGGACGCAGCGATCATCTGGCTCGAAAAGGCGCGCAGCGCCATTCCGGCGCACCCGAACGGTCGCGCCTACCTCGCCTCCGCCTATGCCCTTAAAGGCGAGACCGAACGCGCCGCCGCCGAACTCACCGAAGCCCGAAGGGTGAGCGGTGACGATCGCTATTCGAGCATCGCCCGCTTGAAGGCCGCGGGATATTTCGGGGTGCCGAAAACCCGCGCCTTGTTCGAAGCCACCTATTTCGCCGGGCTGCGTAAGGCCGGGATGCCGGAGGAATGAGCGCCACCTGCCGGCTCGCCGCGAACCCTCGGCGCGGATGTGCGCAGGTCTGCTTTGCGCACGCCGGGCAACTCTCGGGAATGACGGGAAACCACGCCACTGCGCCGTTCCCCGATCGCACCCACAAGGTCTCTTGAGGGGCAATAGCGGAAAGCTCCAGCCGCGCGTGATCGTGGGTGCGATCAGATGGCGACCGAGAACGAATTGCCGCAGCCGCAGGACGAGGCGGCGTTCGGGTTCTTGATCTGGAACGAGGCACCCATCAGATCCTCGACGAAATCGATTTCGGCGCCGTTGAGGAGGTCGAGCGAGGTATCATCGACGATGATCGCGATATCGTCGCGGGCGAAAACGAAATCGTCCGGGTTCCGCTGGTCGTCGAAGCTGAGGCCGTACTGAAACCCGGAGCAGCCGCCGCCTGAGACGGCGATCCGCAGAAAGGCGCCCTCGGCGGCTTCCTGCCCCTTCAGCACGGCAATCCGTCGCGCCGCGCTGTCGCTGATGACAACGGCGCGTTCGCCCCTGACTTCCGACATCGCCTCTGACATGTTCTGCGCCCTCCATCTCGCCCGCGTCACCGCAAGGGTGTATTTAGGCACTCTTGGCACTCTGTCAAAGCGAGAGAATGAGGGGTAGTGCCTCAGTTTTGTTGGAGACGCGTTTTTCGGTCCTTCGAGACGCCCGCTCCGCGGGCTCCTCAGGATGACGTTTTTTCTTAATGCCATCAGAAACCTGCGTCATCCTGAGGAGCGCCCGAATGGCGCGTCTCGAAGGACGCACGATCGCTGCTGCAAATCAAACCCTGACACTAGAGAATGAAACAGCAGGCGCATCGCGCCGGCCAAAGCGGAAGGAGTAGGTCATGCTGCGGGTATTGCCCGGGGGGCGCGCGCGAAAGCCGGAGGCGGCACCGGGGGAGAAGCTCGCCCATCTCCAGGCGCTCGAAAAGAAGGTGCTGTGGCTGTCGACCTGGATGATCCACAACGCCAATCACCTGAGGCCGAGCCGGGACGGGCTCAAGGTCGGCGGCCATCAGGCCTCGAGCGCTTCGGTCGCGACCTTGATGACCGCGCTCTATCTCGATGTCATGCGGCCGCAGGACCGGGTCGCGGTGAAGCCGCACGCCGCCCCGGTATTTCATGCGCTGCAATACCTCTTGGGCCGGCAAACCCGCGAGAAACTCGAAGGGTTTCGCGCCTATGGCGGAGCGCAGGCCTACCCCTCGCGCAGCAAGGATGGCGACATCGTCGATTTTTCGACGGGGTCGGTCGGGCTCGGTGTCGGCGTCACCCTCTTCGCCGCCCTCGTACAGGATTACCTGCGCCTGCACCGCCTCACCGACACGCCGCCGGGGCGGATGATCGCGCTCGCGGGCGATGCGGAGCTCGACGAGGGCAACATCTTCGAGGCGCTGATGGAGGGCTGGAAGCACGATGTGCGCAATCTCTGGTGGGTGGTCGATTACAACCGCCAGAGCCTCGACGCGGTGGTGTCCGACCGGCTGTTCGGGCGGATCGACGCCTTGTTCGAGATGTTCGGCTGGCGCGTCGTCACCTTGAAATACGGGCATCTGCTGCAGGCCGCGTTTGCCCGCCCCGACGGCGCCCAGTTGCGCGAGTGGATCGATTCCTGCCCGAATTCGCTCTATTCGGCGCTCGTCTACAAGGGCGGCGAGGGCTGGCGCGAGCATCTGCGCCGCGACCTCAACCGCTATCCCGGCATCCGCGCCATCCTCGACGAGCACGACGACGAGGGGCTGGCGCGGCTGATGACGAACCTCGCCGGCCATGACATGGGGTCGGTCCTCGAGGCCTTCCACGGCGTCACCGACGACCAGCCGACCTGCTTCATCGCCTATACGATCAAGGGCTACGGCCTCCCATTTGCCGGCCACAAGGACAATCACGCCGGGTTGATGAACCCGCAGCAGATGACGTTGCTGCAGGAGAGCATGGCGGTGCCGGAAGGCGCCGAATGGGAGAAGTTCGCCGGGCTCGACCTGCCGGCCCAGGAGCTCGCCGATTTCCTCGGCCAAGTGCCGCTTGCCGCTCCTGGGGGGCGGCGGCACGAGACCGCCCTCATCGCCGTCCCGGCCGCGTTGCCGGTGCCGAGCGGCCGGCGCCTCTCGACCCAGGAAGCCTTTGGCCGCATCCTCGGCGGGCTGGCTTCCGGCGACAGCGCGCTCGCCGCCCGCATCGTCACAACCTCGCCCGATGTGACGGTGTCGACCAACCTCGGCGCCTGGGTCAATCGCCGCGGCATCTTCGATCGCGCCGATCGCGCCGACACCTTTCGCGAGGAACGGGTCGTCTCGGCTCAGCGCTGGGCGATGGGGCCAGAGGGTCAGCACATCGAACTCGGCATCGCCGAGCACAATCTGTTCCTGCAGCTCGCCGCACTCGGTCTGGCGGGGCCGCTGTTCGGGGCGCGCCTGCTGCCGATCGGCACGATCTACGACCCGTTCATCAAGCGCGGGCTCGATGCGCTCAACTATGCGCTCTACCAGGATGCCCGCTTCATCCTGGTGGCGACCCCGTCGGGAGTGACGCTGGCGCCCGAGGGCGGCGCCCATCAATCGGTCGTCGAGCCGCTGATCGGCCTGGCGCAGCCGGGGCTCATTGGCTTCGAGCCGGCCTATGCCGACGAACTCGCGATCCTCTTGCGCTGGGCATTGGCCGAAATCCAGCGCCCAGCGCAAGACGGCGGCGAGTCGGTGTATTTCCGGCTGTCGACGCGACCCATGGAGCAGCCGGAGCGCGAACTCGATGCGGCGCTCGCCGAGAGGGTCATCGCGGGGGCCTATTGGCTGCGCGAACCCGCCCCGGATGCCGAGCTGGCGATCGCCTATTGCGGCGCGGTCGCGCCCGAGGCGATCGCCGCCTACGAGGCGATCCGCGAGGATTTGCCCGGCACCGGGCTCCTGGCGATCACCTCGCCCGGTCGGTTGCATCGCAACTGGCGAACCGCGCTGGCTGAGGGCAAGCCAGGCATCGCCGAGCGCTTGCTCGCGCGGCTGCGGCCTGGCGCCGCACTCGTCACCGTCGCCGACAGCCATCCGGCGACCCTGTCGTGGCTCGGCGGTGTGGCGCAGAATTTGGTGGTGCCGCTCGGGGTCGACCGCTTCGGCCAATCGGGCGATATTGCGGATCTCTATCGGGTTTACGGCCTGGATTGCGAGGCAATTATCGACGCCGCGGCACGCGCCTGCCTGCGCGCCCGTTCGGGTGCAAGGCCGCATTAACCCAAAATAACGCGAGCCATGCCGGCCCGGTGTTGGCCGGCATGGCTCAGCGCGATGGTGCCGTCGACTATTTGGTCGGTTGTCCGGTGGTGTTCCCTCCCGCGCTCGCCGGAGCGGCGGGTGCCGTGCTCGACCCGGAGCCGGTGGTCTGCTTCGTGTTCAAGCGGGCGAGGGTTTGCCGATCGAGCCTTTCGGTCCGGTGCAGACCGTTCTGCTGCTGGAACTGTGCCAGCGAGGCCCGGGTGTCGGGGTCCATCATCCCGTCGGTCGGTCCGTTGTACAGCCCCGCCGCCTGCAGCTGCTGCTGCGTCGTCTTGACCTGGTCAGGGGTCAAATGCTCCGCCTGCGTGATTGGGTGCCGCAGTTGCCCAGTCCGCGTGGCCTTCATCTGCGCCATCCGCTTCGGATGCGCCGCCTTCAGCTGCGCGGTTCGGTTGGCCCTCGGCTCCGTGGCCTTCAGCTCCGCCGATTTGGCCTTCGGCTCCGTGGCCTTCATCTCGCTCTTGATCGGTCCGGGCTGCGGCTTGGCAATCGTGGCTTTGGGCTCGGATACCGAGGATTTGGGCTCGCTCATCGTGCCCGTGGTGGTCTGGGCGACGGCCGCCGTGGCCATGCCCGCCGCCAAGACCAGGGCGAGCGATACTGTGGGGGAAAACTTCATCGGGGGTCCTCCGCTGCTGAGGCACGACAATCGCGCGTCCCTATTGCAACGGCTGCCCCACCCCGGCGTTCCCTGATCCAGCGACAGGTTGAATTCGACCGCCGGCAATCGCCGGGCGCGTCGCCTGGGGAGAATGGCGCTATTGCGGGCCGCCGCGCATCGAGGCGGGATGGCCCGGCATTTTAAAGCGCTGGCCGGTATCGGTGACCTTGTCGCCGCTGACCCGCAGCACCGACAAATCCGAGTCGATGAAGTTGCCGACATAGATATAGCTCCCATCGGCGCTGAACACCGCCCCCTCAGGCAACTTGCCGACCGTGACCTCGCCGATCTTCGTCACCTTCTTGCCGTCGATCTTGAGGACGCTGACCGCGCCCCCCGGATGATAGAACCAGCTGTCTTTCGGCTTGCTGGAGCCGCGCGCCTCGACGGTGACGGCGATGTTGCCCTTCGGGCTGATCACCAGGCCCTCGGGCGAGTCGCCGACCGTGATGTGATCGATGACCCGGATCGGCTTCATCTCCAGGTCGATCACGCTGACTGTATCGACATTGCCGTCCGAAGTGCCGCCACCGCCCGTATTGGCGATGAGGGCGATCTTGCCGTTGGGCGCGATCGCGACGTTGTAGGGGTAGTTGTTGGCCGGCAGGTCTTCCTTGCCGTAGGTGACCTTGCCGCCATCGATCGTCAGCAGCGCGATCTTGTTGGCGGCGGATTTCGCAGCCAGGGCGCGCTTGCCGTCGGGGGCGATCGTCACCGCGGAGACATCATCGGCGCCGGCGCCGATGGTGACCGTGTCGGTGACCTTGACCTCTTTGCCGGCAATCGACAAGACCGAGATCGTCCCATCGTCGCGGTTGGTGACGAGCGCGAGCGTGCCGGCGGCGTTGATCGCCATGCCCGAGGGCTTCTTGCCGAGGGTGAGGGTGGCGATGACCGCGGGCGGGTTCGCCTTCAAATCGATGACGAACATCCGGTCGTCGGAAGCAAAGGCGAATTTGCCGTCTTTTTCAGCGCTGTTCACCGAATTGGCAACGAGTGCGAGCTCACGGTTCGGGGTAATCGCCAGATTGGTCGGTGGCCCCACGATCGAATTGTCGAGCGGGATCGTCGCGACAATCCGCAACGCCGCCGGCTTCGACATGTCGACGATCGACAACGTGTCGTGGCCCGGAGCCTGGATCACGGCCTTGCCGTCCGCGCCAATCACGATCTTCTCGTCATTGCCGACAATCATCAGCTGGGCGCGCGCCGCGCCCGACCCAAGGCCGATCAGGAGCACCGCCGCCGCGGTAAGGCAGGCGAGTCGCGATCCAGGCATGTCCCCCTCCGTTTGTTTTTCGGCACTGTCGTAGCGCCATTTGGGATGCTGACGCGAGATCGGCCGCGCGGCAAGCGAGCGTTGCACGAGGACCCAGCGTCCTTCGAGACGCCCGCTACGCGGGCTCCTCAGGATGAGGTTAGATTATTCCTGGCATTAAGAAAAAACCTCATCCTGAGGAGCCCGCGTAGCGGGCGTCTCGAAGGACGCAACAGGTCAGAAGCGATCGCATTTCCGCGCCGCGGCGACATAGGAAAGGGCGTCGGCGGGCAGCAGCAGCCGCTCGGCGACGAGCGCCGCCGCGGCGGCCTCGATCTTGGCGACATAAGCTTCGCGCGTGCCGTAGCGTTCGGCGAGCGAGGGGCGCGGGTCGTCGGCGGCGTCGCGCTCGGCGCGGGTGCCGGCGAACGGGATCAGCGAGCCGTCGCGGTCGGCCAGCTCGTCAGGCTGCGCCCGGTAGACGTTCCAGCCGGTGTAGGTGCCGAGCGGCACGGCGATCGGCGGCAGGAGGATGCCGGCCACTTCGTTGCCGTCGCCGTCGACCGCCGAGACAAAGGTTTGGTAAAGCCGCGCCGGCCCGCCTTCGGGAGGCCCCGACTCTGGTGGATCGATCCAATCGGCCGGCGGGCCGATAGAGTTGCCGCCCGGCGCCAGCGCGAAACCGGGAACGCGCGGCATCCTCAATGCCTCGGCCGGGATCGCGGTGCCGGAATCAAGCGAGGGGACCCGGCTCGGCGGCGGCCGGGTGCCGTCAGTCACCCATTCTTCGAGCGCGACGAACAATGCCCGCAAGGCCGGCGTCGCGCTGTGCGGGTTGCGCGGGTTGACGCAAGGCCCAGGGCGCGGATCGACCCCGGGGCGGCCGCCATGCTGGGTTCCGGCGATCAGGTAGGCGCGGGCGTTGGCCGGCAAGGCGAGATCACGCGGAAGACCGGGTTCGGCCCCGGGATTTGTATGCGCGAGGGAAGCGCCCTTCTGCCAGTATTCGGTCGAGCTGTTGGTCTCGATGATCTTCGGGTCGGTCGCGGCGCCCATTGAAATTGCGCCGCGCTTGCCGGAAATCGGGTCGCTGGCCGTGGCCATGCTGAACGGGAACCAGTTTTCCGGGTAGAGCCGGTCCTCGTGCTGGGTCGCGGTGCGCCCGGGCATGCCAAAGCGGTGATTGGCGAAGACCTTGCCGGCGCCGGCGACATGGCTGAAGACGCCGTCGAACACACGCTCGCCGGCCTCGTCGGCGTTCATGCCCAATTCGAGGAAATGGCGCAGAAAGCGGCCGCTCTGCGATACGCCGAACGCGAGCGCGTGGCGGATTTCGCTCATCTCCGACAGAAGCGGGTTGGGAATGCCGCCGCGATCGGCGCTCGTATAGCGCAAGAACGAGACGAGATCGCGTACGCTCGCATAGCCGATGCCGAGCACCTTTGGCCCGACCGCCTCGTACCACAGCTCGTAGATCTTGATCGGCTCGAAATTTCGGCCCTCCGGCAACAGCCGGATCGAGCGCTCGTCGATGAATTCCCAGTCGCCGCGCGCGATTTCGGTCCGCCGCTCGCTCTCCCGATTCCGCACCGTGAGCCGCGCCCGGGGCTGATCGGTTGAGGCAGCCGGGTAGGAGAGCCGCCGGACGCTGCCGTCGCCGGGCGCCCTCGTGCCGAAATGGAATTCGTCGCGGATGCGGCCGGTGATCGGCTTGCCATTTTCGAGGGTGGCCGGGAACTCGGCGCCGAGCCCGCCATTGGCGCGCGGCGCGCCGGGGTCCCAGCCCGACCACACCAGCGAATAGCCGCGCCCGAGACAGAAGCCGAGCCCGGCATCCTCTTTGGTCTTCGGGTCGTTGGTGCGAGCGGGATCGCCGGCGGCAAAGTCGTCGAGCAAGTTGAAGATGCGCTTGTTGCCGCGATTGGGGACGTCGTAGACGAGGATGCCGCTGCCGCGCCGCGCATCCTTTGGCCGCAAGATGTCGAAATCGGTCGCGTAGTCGACGAGGCCCTTGGCGTTCCTCGGCGCGTGATCGAGATCGACGATGCCGGCATTGCCCGGCGCGGCGGGATCGAGCACGCCGCGCGCCACGCCCTTGATGCGGACATAGGCGCCGGCCGCGCCGAACTCATGGCCATCGGCGAAATCCGCGATGTCGGTAACGGCGATATCGGTGATCGGCATGATGGTTTCTCCCGCGTTGCTGGCGTGGGGCGCCGTTCAGCCGCCCAGAACGGTGTAAAGATGCACCTCCTCGGGGAGGCCGCGCAGCGCATGAAGGCCGCGGTCCTCGAAGCGCAGCCCGGAGCCGGCGACGAGATCGCGCACCGTGCTCGACACCAGAGTTTCGCCGGGCCCGGCCATCGCGACGACACGGGCCGCGGTGTGCACGGCGATGCCGCCGATGTCGTCAGGGGTCAACTCGATCTCGCCGGTGTGGAGGCCGCTGCGAACCGCGAGGCCCAGCGGCTGCAACGAACCGGCGATCGCCGCGGCGCAACGAACCGCGCGGGCCGGGCCGTCGAAGGTAGCGAGAAAGCCGTCGCCGAGGCTCTTCACTTCATGGCCGCGAAACCGGGAGATCTGCGTTCGCACCGCCTCGTCGTGGCGCTCGAGCAGCGCGCGCCACTGCCTGTCGCCAAGCTCGGCGGCGCGCTTCGTCGAGTCGACGATGTCGGTGAACATGACGGTCGCCAACACCCGATCGACTTCAACCTCGCCGCGCGATCCGGTCAGGAACTCTTCGACCTCGTCGACGATGCGGTCGACCATCTCAGGTTCGTCGAACGGGGTGTGATCGACGCCCGGCAATTCGACGAACTTCGCGCCAGGAATATGTTCGGCGATGTAGCGGCCGGAGTCGATCGTGATGCGCGCGTCGCCGGTGCGGTGCAAGACCAGGGTCGGAACCCGGATCGTCGGCAATATGTCGCGCGCGTCGACCTCGCCGCTCATCCGGATGCAGGCGATCGCCGCGGCGGGGCTGGCGCTTTGCCGCTCAACCCGAGCCGCGTCTCGACGGATGTTTTCGTCCGATGCCTTGGTCGGTATCATGTACCTCATGATGTATTCGCCGGTGCCCCACACCTGCCCGATTAGCTCGATGTGATGTGGCAGGGCGTCCGGCGTCAGCGTCGGATGGCGGGCGTAGCTGCCATATAGGATCAGCGCCCGGGTGCGCTCGGGATAGGTGGCGGCAAACAGCATGCTCATCGCGCCGCCTTCGGAGATGCCGAACAGCGCGGCGCGCTCGGAACCGACGGCATCCATCACCGCGCGGACGTCGTCCATGCGCTCTTCAAGATGGGCGACGCCGACATGCCGATCGGAGAGGCCGGTGCCGCGCTTGTCAAAACGTATCAGCCGGGAAAAGACGGCGAGGCGGGAATAGAAACGAGCCCGGCCCGGATTTTCCAAGGCCATCTCGACGTTCGAGACGAAACCCGGAACGAAGATCAGGTCGAGATCGCCGCTCCCCATGACCTGATAGGCGATGCTGACATCGCCGCTTTTTGCGTAGCGGGTTTCCGGTGGCGTCATCGCGGCCCCCTCTCCATGTCGTCCCGGCGAAGGCCGGGACCCACTCCTCCGGCGACTGAGCGGTTGACGAGTGGGTCCCGGCTTTCGCCGGGATGACATTAAACAAGATCAACTGGCTTCGCGCGCCTGCTCCATGAACGCAAGCTCTTCCGCTGTCGACACCCGGCCGAGGATCGCGTTCCGATGCGGAAAGCGGCCGAAGCGCGCGATGACATCGAGATAGGGCAGGCCGTAGCGGCCGAGGGCTCCGCGCTCGGTGCCGTCTCGGACGCTGTCGAACAGCGCCACCGAGCGACGCTGGTCGGCGAGGATTTCGCTGTGGTGCAGCGGCATGTAGAAGAACTTGCGCCAGACCGGCGGAAATCGCTGGTCGAAGCCGCGGGCGAGCGCGCGCTCGGCGACGGCGCGCGCCAAGGGGTCGGTCGCATAGGCGCGTGGGCTATCGCGGAAGATGTTGCGCGGGACCTGGTCGAGCAGCAGTACGAGGGCGAGGGCGCCTTCCGGCGCCGCTTCCCAGGATTCGAGCGCCCCGGCGGCGGCGCGCTCGTAATCGGCGAGAAAGAGCTCGCGCAGCCTCTCGTCGTGCTCCGGGGTGCTCTTGAACCAGATCTGGCGATGCTGCTCGCGCTCCGGATCCCCCGGCGGCCCGAACCAGAAATCGATGAGCGCCCGCGCGCGTTCCATCACGCGGCCTGTTCGATCGTCGGCCGGTCGCCGGCGAGCGTGGTGCGGCGCACGTCGCGCACCTCGTTCCTATCGAAGCGGCGGCCGCGGTGCATCGTCTGGCGGTTGTCCCACATGACGAGGTCGCCGACCCGCCATTTGTGGCAATAGACGAACTCGCGCTGCGTCGCATGCTCGGTCAATTCGTGCAGGAACATCCGCGCCTCGGGGACCGTCCAGCCAAGGATCGCGCCGGCGTGCGAGGCGAGGAACAAGGATCTGCGCCCGGTCACCGGATGGGTGCGCACGAGGCGCTGGCGCACCGGCTGGAAGGCCAGGGTCTCCTCCGGCGAGAGGTCGGTAAACCCGATCGCGGCGCGCGAATAAATGAGGGAATGCTCGCAGACGAGGTCCTCGACGATGGCCTTGGTGCGCTGGTCGAGCGCGTCGTAGGCGGCGCGCATGTCGGCGAATTCGGTGTCGGCGCCCCAGCTCGGGATGATCCGCCCGGACAGAAGCGAATATTTCGCCGGGATCGGGCGAAACGAGCTGTCCGAGTGCCACAGCCGATCGCCGAGCTTGAAGAACCAGATCCGGTCCTCGGCCGAGAGAATGTTGCCGTCCTTGTCGAGGTTGGAGAAATCGGCCATGCCCGGACCCAGCCTTTTCTGCTGATGCCCGACGATATGCCCGGGGGTCGCATAATTCTCGAGCGCCCCGAACTGGCGAGTGAAGGCGAGTTGCTCTTCGTCGTCGAGCGGCTGGTCGGGGAACACCAGGACGGCATGGCGGTCCATTCCCGCCTCGATAGCGGCGACCTCCGCCGCGTCGAGCGGCCGGCGGCAATCGATGCCGGCAACCTCGCCGGCAAAGGCCCCATGCAGCGGTCGGATCGATATCGGCATGTCCCTTGCCTTTGCGGTTAACGTAGCAGCGCGATGCGTCCTTCGAGACGCCCGCTGCGCGGGCTCCTCAGGATGACGTTCTTCTTTTATGTGATCTACAACAGAACGTCATGCTGAGGAGCCCGCGCAGCGGGCGTCTCGAAGCACGCACAGCAGCTCGGCAGCGCCCGGTCACGCCCGCCCGTCGCCGAGCGGGTGCTTGCGCAGGAAATCGAAATCGCAGCCGCGGTCGGCCTGGAGGATCTCGCGCCGGTAGAGCCGGGCATAGCCGCGCTCGGGCATCGGCGCCGGGGCTGCCTTGCGGCGCGCCAGCTCGTCGGGCGGGACGAGGAGGTCGATCCGGCGCTCCTTGACCGAAAGGCGGATCTTGTCGCCGTTCCGCACCTTGGCGAGCGGCCCGCCGCTCGCCGAATCCGGCGTCACATGCAAGACGATCGAGCCGTAGGCGGTGCCGCTCATCCGCGCGTCCGAGATGCGCACCATGTCGCGGATTCCGGCGCGCGCGAGCTTCGAAGGGATCGGCAGATAACCGGCTTCGGGCATCCCCGAAGCTGACAGCGGTCCGGCATTCTGCAGCACCAGGAAATCGTCCGGCGTCACATCGAGCAGGGGATCGTCGATGCGCGCCGACAAATCCTCGAGCGAGGTAAAGACGACCGCCCGGCCTTCCTTCTCGAAGAGCTTGGGGTCGGCGGCGGAGCGCTTGAAGATGGCGCCCTTCGGCGCCAGCGAGCCGAAGAGGGCGACGAGGCCGCCGACCGGCTGAAGCGGCTCGGCGAGCGGCCGCACGACGCCGCGGTCCACCTGCCGGTCGCCCGGCCCGCTGGGCGCCGCCAGGCGCTCGCCCAGGGTCTCGCCGGCGACGCTGAGGCAATCGAGATGCAACAGCGGCGTCAGCTCGCGCAGCACCGCGCCGATGCCGCCGGCGGCGAACAGATCCTCCATGTAATGGGGGCCCGTCGGCTTCAGATCGACGAGGACTGGGGTCGAATCGCTGATCTCGTTGAGATGCTTCAAATCAACTTCGATGCCGGCGCGCCCGGCGATCGCGGTCAGATGGAGGACCGCGTTGGTCGAGCCGCCGATCGCCATGAGGACGCGCAGCGCATTCTCGACCGCGTGCGGGGTGACGATGCGGTCGGGGGTGAGCCGGGTCTGGGCGAGCCGCATCGCGGCCCGCCCGGTCGCCTCGGCGGCGCGCAGCCGGTCGGCATGCACCGCCGGGATCGCGGCGCTCCCCGGCAGGATCATGCCGAGCGCCTCGGCGACCGAGGCCATCGTGCTCGCCGTGCCCATGACGCCGCAGGTCCCCGCGGTGGTCGCGAGATTGCCTTCGATCTCGCCGATTTCCGCTGCGCTCACCTCGCCGGCGCGGAACTTGGCCCAGAAGCGGCGGCAATCGGTGCAGGCGCCGAGCCGCTCGCCCTGCCAGCGCGAGGTCAGCATCGGCCCGGCGACGAGCCCGATCGCCGGGCGGTTGGCCGAAATCGCCCCCATCAGCTGCGCCGGCACGGTCTTGTCGCAGCCGCCGACCAAGACGACCGCATCCATCGGCTGGGCGCGGATCATCTCCTCGGTGTCCATCGCCATCAGGTTGCGGAACATGAGGCTCGTTGGCGTGAGGAATACTTCGCCCAATGAGATCGTCGGGAAGACCAGCGGCAACCCGCCGGCGGCGAGGACGCCGCGCTTCACCGCCTCGATCAACTCGGGGAAATGGCGATGGCAATTGTTGAAGCCGGATCGCGTATCGGCGATGCCGATCACCGGCCTGGCGAGGAGCTCGCTCGAATAGCCCATCGAGCGGGCAAACGAGCGCCGCAGATAGAGCGCGAAATCGGGGTCGCCATAATTGGTCAACCCCAAAGACAGGCCATGGGGAGGAGTGCCGGCCGGTTCAGCCATCTGGGCGCCTTTCGGAACACGTAACGGCCCTTACCTAGAGCGATTCCGAGGAGCCGATCAAATTGAATTGTCGTCCCGGCGCAGGCCGGGACCCATTTTTCAACGGGCTCGGAAGCGGATGAGTGGGTCCCGGCCTGCGCCGGGAAGACAATCTTGTGGCGGTCAGGAGGTGAGCAGTGGCGTAAAAGCGCCGTCGCGGCGGGCATCTCGGCACGCGCCGAGTTGCCGGTTTCGCGCCGCGGCGGTCTGCCCCATCCTGGCGACGTTTGCGCGGCCTTCCCGTTGAGGTGCCATGACCCAGGGCCAGATCCTCACGCTCGCCGTCCTCGCCGGCATGATCCTCTTGTTCCTGTCGAACCGGCTGCGCTACGACATGGTCGGGCTCCTCGGGCTGGTGACTGCAGTCTTTGCCGGGGTCGTGCCGGCCGACCACGCGTTTTCCGGTTTCGCCAATCCGGTGCTGCCGCTGATCGCCGCCGCCCTGGTAATCAGCGCCTCGATCGGGCAATCGGGGGCGGTCGAGATCCTGCTGCGCTGGCTGAACCCGGTGCTCCGGCCGAAGGAGCTGCAGGTCGGGGTGCTCGTCGGCTGCGTTGCCCTCCTATCCGCCTTCATGAAGAACGTCGGCGCCTTGGCGATTTTCCTGCCGGCCGCGGTGCAGGTGGCGCGGCGCAACCAGCGCTCGCCCTCCGAATTCATGATGCCGCTCGCTTTCGCCTCGTTGCTCGGCGGCTCGATGACCCTCATCGGCACCTCGCCCAATATGCTGATTTCGAGCGTGCGGCAGGATTTGGTCGGGGCACCGTTCGGGATGTTCGACTTCACCCCGGTCGGCGCCGGGATTGCCCTCTTCGGGGTGCTGTTTCTCACGGTCGGCTGGCGGCTGATCCCGCAGCGCCGGCGCAGCGGGAGCGCGGAGCTCGCGTTTTCGGTCGAGGATTACACGAGCGAGCTCAGGGTTGGCAAAGGCTCCGCCTATGTCGGAAAGACGGTCGGCGATGTCGAGGAGCTGTCGGGCGGCGCGGTCTCGGTTACCGCGGTGATCCGCGACGACGCCAGCCGTTATATTCCGGGCGCGCGCTGGCGGCTCCATCCCGAGGACGTGCTGGTCGTCGAGGCCGAGCCGAAGGCCATCGAGCAGCTGGCCCGCGACGGCAATCTGGAGGTGGTTGGCGGCGAGGAGGCTCCAGCGAGCGCCGTCCCCGCCACGGTCGAGGAAGCCAAGCGCGCCCCCGAATCCGCCGCCCCGGCGTCCGCCGCCCCGGCGTCCGCCGATCACCCGCCGCGCACCCAGCTCGAGGTGATCGAGGCGTATGTCACTCCCGATTCCCGGCTGATCGGCCGCTCGGCCGCCGAGCTGCATCTGCGCGAGCGTCACGGCGTCAACGTGTTGGCGATCAGCCGGCGCGGGCGACGGACGCGCGCCCGGCTGCGCCGCATGCGCTTCCAGCTCGGCGATGTGATCGTCTTCCAGGGCTATGCCGACACGGTGTACGACACGCTCGCCGCGCTCGGCTGCCTGCCGCTCGCCGAGCGCCAGCTGACGCTCGGCCGGCCGCGCCGGCTCGCCCTACCGCTTCTCATTCTCGCCGTCGCGATGATCGCGAGCGGTCTGGAGCTTGTCCCGGTGGCGATCGCGTTTCTCGCAGCGGCGCTCGCCATCGTGCTATTGCGGCTGCTCCCGGTCGGCGAGATCTATGCCGCCATCGAATGGCCGATCCTCGTCATGATCGGCGCGATGATCCCGGTCGGCGAGGCGGTGGCGAAGACCGGCACCGCCGACCTGATCGCCAACGAGTTGTCGAGGCTCGCCACGGTCGTGCCGTCCTGGGGCATGCTCGGCGTGATCATCGCCGCGAGCATGCTGATAACCCCGGTTGTGCACCACGCCCCGGCGGTGCTGGTGATGGGGCCGATCGCCGCGAGCCTGGCGCAAAAACTCGGTTATCACATCGATCCGTTCCTGATGGCCGTCGCGGTCGGCGCCGGCTCCGATTTTCTCTCGCCGATCGGCCATCAATCCAACACGCTGGTGATGGGCCCGGGGGGCTATCGCTTTGGCGATTATTGGCATCTTGGGCTGCCGCTGTCGCTCTTGGTGGTCGGTCTCGGTGTTCCACTGATCCTGTTCTTTTGGCCACTTCGTTGAGGTTGGGCGTTGAGGTTGGGAATTTCTGCGGTTTATTCGCGTTGATCGGAATGGCGGGGCGTGCTCGGAGGTGGGCGGCGTCCGGGCTCAACAATCTAGGTGAAGTCAAATGGCAAAGCCGAGGAGAGGACGGTCTACGGCGGCGATCGACGATCATGTCGGGGCGCGCATCCGCGAGCGTCGCATCATGCTTGGGCTGACCCAGCAGCAGCTCGCAGAAATGATCGGCGTTACCTACCAGCAGGCGCACAAATACGAGCGCGGGATCAATCGCGTATCGGCCGGAAGGTTGTACGAGATCGCCCGCGTGCTGAATGCGCCGATCACGTATTTCTACGATGGGGTGGGCGAAGAGACGCCGCGCCAGGCGACGCCGCATCAGCGCATGCTCCTGGAGATCGCCCGCAATTTCGGCGAGATCCAGAACGAAAAGCACCAGGAGGCGGTCAGCCACCTGGCCCGTGCCTTGGCCAGCCGCTGAGACAGCCGTTTCGTCACCCTTTCGTCACCCCCGCGAAAGCGGGGGTCCAGGAGGACGGCAAAGGCGCAGCCGGTAATCCTGGATGCCCGCTTTCGCGGGCATGACGATCGAGGGGACGGGGCTTAGGTGCGATAGCTCGGGTCGAGCCGGTCCGCGAGCCGCAGGAGCGCGGGCCATTCGCGCTGGCCGCCAAGGCGCGGCGTGTTGCCCGAATTGGCGAACATCGCGGCCTGGCGCTCGCAGGTCTCGGGCGAGGGGATCACCATTCGGGCGCCGGAGGCGACCGCGGCCTGGATCTTCAGCTGGGCCTCGGCCGAGCGCTCGAAATGGTAGGTCGAGGAGAATGCCTCGGCGACATTGCGCCCGGTCGCGAGGAGGCCGTGATTGCGCAGCACCAGGACCGGGTGATGACCGATCGAATGCTGGAGCCGCTCGCGCTCATCCATGTCGAGCGAGACGCCCTCATAATCGTGATAGCCGAGCCGGTTGTAAAAGCGCATCGCCCACTGGCTCAGGGGCAGGAGGCCCTCTTCGAGCGCGCCCACCGCGATGTCCGCCTCGGTGTGGGTGTGGATGACGCACTCGACGTCGGGCCGCCCGAGATAGATCGCGCCGTGGATGACGACACCGGCGTTGATTGGCTGGTATTCCGACGGTTCGATCAAGTGGCCGTCGGTGATATCGACCTTCAAGAGATTGGACGCGGTGATCTCGTTGAACATCAGGCCGGATGGGTTGATCAGCATCTGGTCGGTGGTGCCCGGCACCCGCGCGGTGTTGTGGGTCAGCACCAGATCGTCCCAGCCGAAATGCGCGAGCAGCCGATAGCACGCGGCGAGATCGACGCGCACCGCCCATTCCTCGGGGCTGACATGGCGGGGCTGCGCCGCCAATCGGGTTTCGAGCGTGTCCATCCTGATACCCCCAGATCCGGTCGTCATTCAGCCAGCAACCGTGGCGCAGTTCGCCCGATCTAGCAAGCGCGGCGGCGGCATGCGCGCCCTGCGTCCCCCCTCACCCCGGCCCTCTCCCCGCAGGCGGGGCGAGGGAGAGGTGGCATCGCCGCCCTTTTAGCCGACTCCCCTCTCCCCGCTGGCGGGGAGAGGGACAGGGTGAGGGGCTGCGCGGCCAGATTTGAGCTCCGCCAGCTGGCCCGTGAACCCCGCCTCGTCGTCGAGGCAGCGCAGGTCGAGGATCACCCTTCCGGCCTCGATCCGGCCAATGACCGGGACGGGCAGCGAGCGTAAAAGCCGCGCCAGCGCCTCGACCGCACCGCCCGAGGCGCGCAGCGGCAAGAGCGCGAGCCCGGCGCTCGGCAACAAGGACACCGGCAGCGCGCCGCTGCCGATCTGGCTCTTCGTCTCGACGGGCGCGACGCTGGCGATGCCGTCGAGCGCCTCTGCCAATGCCGGCATTACCCGCTCGGCCAGGGCGGCGATCTCGTCACGCGGGCGCGCCAAGAGCCGCAGGGAGGGCAGCCGCTCGGCGAGACGGTCGGGATCGGCATAGAGACGCAGCACCGCTTCCAATGCGGCGAGACGGATCTTGTCGAGGCGAAGCGCGCGCTTCAGCGGGTTCCTCGCCAGCGCGGCAACCAGATCGGCGCGGCCGACGACGAGGCCGGCCTGCGGCCCGCCCAAGAGCTTATCCCCGCTGAAGGTCACGAGATCGGCGCCGGCTTTGAGCGCCTCGGCGACGGTCGGCTCGTGCGGCAATCCCCAGCGCTCCAGATCGAGGAGCGTGCCGCTGCCGAGGTCCTCGACGAGCGGCAGCCCGTGGCGATGGGCAAGCGGCGCGAGCCGCGCCGCCGGCACCGCCGCCGTGAAGCCCTGGATCGCGTAATTGCTGGTATGCACCTTGAGGATCAGCGCCGTTTCCGGCCCGATCGCATCGGCGAAATCCTTGAGATGGGTGCGGTTTGTCGTGCCGACCTCGCGCAGCCTCGTCCCGGCGCGCGCCATGATGTCGGGCAGCCGGAACGAGCCGCCGATCTCGATGAGCTCGCCGCGCGAGACGATCGCCTCCTTCCCCAGCGCCAGCGCGTTCAATGTGAGGAGCAGCGCGCCGGCGTTGTTGTTGACCGCGAGCGCCGCTTCCGCGCCGGTCAGCCGCATGAGCCAGGGGGCGATGTGATCGTCGCGCTCGCCGCGCCGGCCGCTGTCGAGGTCGTATTCGAGCGTCGATGGCGCGCGCATCGCCGCCGCGGCCGCGATCACCGCTTCTTCGGGGAGGGGCGCGCGGCCGAGATTGGTGTGGAGGACCGTGCCGGTCAGATTGAAGACGCGGCGCTGCGAGGGTCGCATCAGCCGCGCCAGCGCTGATTCGCACGCCGCGACGATCGCGCTGACCGGGGCGGCTTCCTCGGCAGTGCGTCGCTCGGCGATCGCGTCGCGGATCGCGTCAGTGACAAGGAGGCGGCCATAGCGCTCGATCAAGAGGGCGGCGCCGGGCGAACGCAGCACCCGGTCGACGGCGGGCAAGGCCGCCCTGCGGTCGCGCGTCCCCTCGCTCATCAGCCGGCCGCTGCCGGTACCGGGAGTTCAGCCCGGCCCGCGCAGCCCGGATCGAGCCGGACCAGCGGCGCTCCGCTGCTGCTTGGGACGACCACCCCGATGAGGGCGGCGCGGTAGCCGAGGCGGCACAGCTCGTCGAGGCACGGGCCGGCGCGCTCGGCCGGTATGCCGGCGAGGAGCCCGCCCGCGGTCTGCGGGTCGACGAGGAGCGCGGCAAGCGCCGGGTCGGGCTCGGCAGCGCCGGGGGCGCCGGGGGCGAGCGCCGCCAGCGCCGCGCGATTGGCGCCGTGCAGCGAGCTGGTGAAACCTGCGCCGAGGAGCGCCAGCGCGCCGTCGAGCGCCGGGATCGCCTCGGGGTCGAGCCGCGCGCCGACCGTAGCGCCAGCGGCGCCGGAGGCGGTCAGCATCTCCAGGAGATGCCCCAAGAGGCCGAACCCGGTCACGTCGGTGCAGGCGGTGGCGCCATGGGAGGCGAGGCAGGCGGAAGCGTCGCCCGCCGGTTGCAGCATCGCCGCGATCGCCGCCTCGACGCTGCGCGCCGCGGCCTGCCCGCGCATCTCGGCCGCGAGGATGACGCCGGTGCCGAGCGGCTTGGTCAAGAGGAGGCGGTCGCCGGGCCTGAGGCCGCCCTTGCGCAAGAGCCGGCCGGGGCGGATACGCCCGGTCACCGCGAAGCCGAGCGCCAGCTCGGCGCCTTCGGCGCTGTGGCCGCCGACCAAGACGGCGCCGGCGGCTTCGAGCACTTGCGTCCCGCCCTTCAGCATGTGGAACAGATCCTCTTCGACGATCGCCGGGTGGGCCGGGGGCAATGTGGCGATCGCCAGCGCCGTCTCGGGGAGGCCACCCATCGCGTAGATGTCGCCGAGCGCATGGGTCGCCGCGATGCGGCCGAACAGGTAGGGATCGCTGACCATCGCGCGGAAGAAATCGACGGTCTGCAACAATTGCGGCGCGCCGGGAAACGACAGGAGGGCGGCGTCGTCGGGGCTGCCGAGCCCGATCGCCACCGCGTCGCTCGATGCCGCGTCGAGCCGGGCGACGACCCGACCCAGCACCTCGGCCGGCACCTTGGCGGCGCAGCCGCCGCAGCGCATTTCATTTTCGCCGTTGGGGCCCTCCTCCGCCATCGCCGGCAATTCGGTGTAGCGCCGCATCCAGCGCCGATCGATCCAACTCTTGAGACGCCACAAGATCGCGCCGTGGGCTTCGTACCGCCCGCGCGAGGCGACGGCGTGGCGGTCGCCGGTGCCGATCAGCGCCAGCGCGCGGCGTTGCGGCACGGCGCGGCGCAATCCGCGGCCGGCGAGCGCGCGGCGCAGATTGTCGGCGAGCGGCGGGCCCTGGCGGACGGCGAAAACCCCGGCCTTCTCGCGCCGGTGGGCCGGCATCGTCGCGATGTCGCCGGCGGCAAAGATTGCCGCGTCGGCCGGCGAACGCAGCCGCTCGTCGATGATCAGAAAACCGCGCTCGTCGAGCGGCAGCCCGGTCTCAAGGAGCCACGGCGCCCCGGCCGCCTCGGTGACCCAGAGCGCCTCGTCGAAAGCGATCGCGGTGCCGTCGGCGGCGATCAGATGGCCGGGCTCGACCCGCTCGACCGGGTTGTGGGTAACGATCTGGATGCCGCGCTCGGCGAAAATGGTCGCGAAGCGCCGTCGCGTCCTTTCATTGTGCGAGGGCAGGAGCCCCTCGCGGGTGACCAGAATCACCTCGGGCGCGGCTCCAAGAAGACTCTTCAGCCGGTGCTGCGCCGAGAGCGCCAACTCGACCCCGCCGGCGCCGCCGCCGACGATCGCCAGCCGGATATGACCCAAATCCTGAGCGCGCTCCAAGAGCGCTTCCCAGCGCGCGGCGAAGCGGCCGATCGGCTTCACCGAGACGGTGTGCTCGGCCGCGCCCGGGACATCGCCCGGGCGCGGCGTCGAGCCGATGTCGAAGGACACCACATCGTAGCGGATCGGCGGGTGGGCCTGGCAGAGGATCCGGCGCGCCGCGCGATCGAGGCCATGGGCCTCGTCATGGATCAGCCGCGCCCCGGCGAACCGCGCCAGCCGCACCAGATCGATGTGGCACTCCTCGAACCTGTAGAGCCCGGCGACATAGCCCGGCAGCATGCCCGAATAGGGCGTCTCGAGATCCCGAGTAATCAGGGTCAGCCGAACCCCCTCGGCCGGGCGCATGCCAAACCGCTTCAGCACATGGACATGGGCATGGCCGCCGCCGACAAGGACGAGATCCTGAGCGATCGGAACGGGCTGCCGCATCACATCGCGCTGCGGCCGGCGCCGCCGGCGTCGCTCATTCGATCACCTCGTCGGCGCGCGCTAGCAGCGTCGGCGGCATGGTTAATCCGAGTCCGTCCGCGGTCTTGAGATTGATCACAAGTTTAAATTTGGTCGGGAGCTCGATGGGGATTTCCGCCGGTTTTGCGCCTCTGAGGATCTTATCAGCGACCGTCGCGGCGCGGCGCCACATGTCAACGTAGTCGGCCGAGTAACTCAACAGCATGCCGCTGCGCGCCGACGCTTCGCTCGCGCCTATTGTCGGAAGGCGCTGGCTGAGCGCAAAGGCGGCGATCTCCCTGTCGTGCGGCCACAAAGCTGGTGTTGGGTGGACGACCAGGCCATCTGGCCGGCTGCGGACCACTGCAGCGAATGCGGCGTCGAGCTCCTCCGGTGCGTTAACGGCAATCAACTCCTCGGTGACGCCCAGCCCGGAAGCGAGCGCGATCGACTTTTCCGCTTCCAGTTTCGAGGCCGGATTAGCAGCCGTATAAAAAACCGCGACCCGGCGCATTTCGGGGCGCGTCTCCCGCAGGATTTGCACCCATTTTCCTCCGATGGCGCCTTGCTCCACACTGAAGCCAGTGACTAAGCCAGTGACATTGCCGCCCGGCCTGGCGAGGCTCGCGACGAGACCCAGCGCGACCAAATCGGCAGCGCCGATCGCGACAATCGGTATTTTGTCGGTTTGCTGGCGCGCGGCCTGCAGCGCCTGCGAGCTGAGCGCGATAATCAAATCAGGCCGAGCAGCGACCAGTTCCGCGGCAAGTTCGGGGTACGCCTCGGGCCGACCTTGGGACCATCGACGATCAAAGGTGACATTGCGGTCCTCAAACCATCCTCGCTCCCGCATTGCCTGAACGAAGGCTTTCCATACCTCAGCTGTTCCGGGATCGGACAGCGGCGGCACGCCGAGCAACCCGACCCGGGCGACTGGCTGCTGTGCCGCCCCAGCGAGCGGCCATAAGACCGCAATAACGCCCAGCGCGAAGAGGTCGCGCCGTCTCATTCGCGAAAGGCGAAGCGGTAGGCGGGGCCGTGGCGCTTGATGTGCCCGGCGGTCGGGTCCGGGAAATGCGCCGGTATGATCAAGGCGTCGCTGTCGGCGTAGGTCTCGACGAGGCGGGTGCGGCTCACCCGGGAGGCGGCGGCATCGGTGCAGGCCATCGTCGACCATTCCGGCTTCAGGCATTGCAGCGGATGGTGCAGGACATCGCCGATGAAGACCCCGCGCTCGCCGCCCGACTTGGCGTGGATGACGACATTGCCCGGGGTGTGGCCGGGATAGGGTTCGAACCACAGCCCGTCGTCGAGCGCGTAATCATCGCCGACCAACAGCGCCTGCCCGGTCTTGACGACGGGCAGAATGCTATCGCCGAAAGCGAGCGCATGCGCCGAGTCGGCGCCGCTGGCGTGGAAATCCCGCCAGTGGTCGTATTCGCGCCTGGCCATGACGTATTTGGCGTTGGGGAAGGTCGGGACCCATTTGCCGTCGGCGAGCCTCGTATTCCAGCCGACATGATCCCAGTGCAGGTGCGTGCACATGACAAAGTCGATTTCTTCCGGCTTCACCCCGAGCCCGGCGAGATCGCCGATGAACGTCGATTTCATGCGGTGGAATTGCGGCCGCGTCGGGCGTTCCTTGTCGTTGCCGATGCACGAATCGATGAGGATCGTGTGATGCCCGGTGCGCACGACGAAGCTGTGAAAGCTGAAGATCAATTTGCCGGTCGCCGGATCAAGGAGGCGCGGACCCAAGAGCGCCGCGTTGGTGCGCACCACCTCGGGGTCGAAATCGGGAAAGAAATCGCCGGGGTCAAAAAACGGACCTTGGTAATCGGCGATGCGGTTGATCTCGAAACTGCCGATGCGGATGGGCTGCATCTGTCCTCGCTGGCTCGATGTGAGGATCGGGTTCGATCCGCTCGACTGTAGCGCCGGGCCGTCCGCGATGCCTAGCGCGATTGGAGCGCGCAATCGTTGCTCCGCTGGCCCGGGTCCGATAGGCTCGCCGGGCGCCGCCACCAGCCGGGGAAGCCGACCATGCGCGCCATTCTTATCGTGGGCCTCTGCGCGTTACTCTGTCCGGCTGCCGCCATCGCGCAGACCGCGCCCGCGGCACCGGCCACGACCGCGCCGGCAGCGCCGAGCGCCGCATCGACCAGAGGCGGCGACATCACGAAGGACGAATATATCGAGCATGCGGTGGAGCGCGCGAAGCGTGCCGCCGCCGCGCGGTTCGATCGCCTGGACACCAACCATGACGGCGTCTTGACCGCCGAGGAGCGTCGCGCCGCCCGCGCCGAGCGAGCCCAGAAGCGCGCCGCGCCGTCCCAGTGAGATGCCGCGATCACCGGCCCCAATCACCGAAGGAGCCTGCCATGCCCGATGATGCAACTCTCGCCACCCGCGCCGCCTCGCCCGTCCGATCCGCGCCAATTGTCACGGGCCTCGACCACGTCGTCTTGCGGGTCGCCGACATCGACCGCGCGATCCACTTCTACGAAGCGGTGCTGGGCCTCCACGTCGAGCGCCGCCTCGCCGAAATCGGCCTCGTACAGCTGCGCGCCGGCACCTCGATGATCGACCTGGTGCCGCGAACCGAGGACGAGGATGACGGCCGCAACATGGACCATTTCGCGGTGCGCATCGCCGAGATGGATGTGCCCGCGCTGACCGCGCATCTGAAGCGGCACGGCATCGATGCCGGCGAAGTCAGGCGGCGCTATGGCGCGGAAGGCTACGGCTCGTCGATCTACATCACCGATCCCGACGGCAACACGGTCGAACTGAAGGGCCCGCCCGAAAAGCCCGCGTAGCCATGAGCCCCTCGGACGCTGCGTGGCGACAATTGATCTCCGCATTACACGCGTCCGGCCGCAAGGCTGCACTCGCGATCACCGGGGGCGGCAGTGGGGCGGTCGGCGAGTTGCTTCGTGTTCCCGGCGGTTCTCGGCTGCTGATCGAGGCGCAAATTCCCTACGACGCCATGGCGCTTGCGAGGTTTCTCGGCTTTGCGCCGGCACAGGCGTGCAGCTCCGACACCGCAATCGCGATGGCGCAAAGCGCACGGGCGCGCGCAGTCAGGCTGGCGCCGGCGGGCCCCGATCTGGTTGGCCCCGATCTGGTTGGCCTCGGCGCGACGGCGGCACTGGTGAGCGATCGTCCGCGCAAGGGCGAGCATCGATTTCACATCGCATTCGCCAACTCCGCCGGCATCGCGCACTGCACTGGCGTTATGGCCAAGGGCCGACGTGATCGCGCCCATGAAGAAGACCTCGTTTCGCGCGCGATCGTCCTGTGGCTGGCCCGCGCATGCGGGATTGCCGCACCGTCGCCGCGCAGCCTCTTCGATGCGGATGAACATTATGCGGAGACGGTCGTCGCGGCCGTCGATACGATCGATCAGCTCTTGGCGGGCGAACTCGATCGCGTCACCGTCCAGCCCGATGGCCAAATGATGGTGTCGGCGCCGCAGCCCCTTGTGCTGTTCCCAGGTTCATTCAACCCGATGCACGAGGGACATATATTGCTGGCACGGGTTGCCGAAGAGCTCAGGCAGCTTCCCTTGGCATTCGAAATCTCTGTCACAAACGTCGACAAGCCGCCGCTGCCGGGCGAGACGGTGAGACGCCGGCTCGCGCAATTCGCCTGGAAGTCGCCGGTCGAACTTACCAGGGCGCCCACCTTCGTCGAAAAGTCGCGGCTGTTTCCGGGGACGACGTTTGTGGTCGGCGTGGACACGGCAGAGCGGCTGTTTGGGCCGAAGTATTATGGCGATGACGAGGGTCGAATGCACATGGCGCTCGACGAAATCGCTGATTCCGGGGGGAGCTTTCTGGTGGCCGTCCGCCTCGACGCATCGGGGCGCGTACGCGCCCTCAGTGACATCCCCGTGCCGCGGCGCTATGCCGATCTCTTCACCGAAATCCCTGAGCACCGTTTCCGCGTTGACACCTCCTCATCCGAGATTCGCGCGCGGGGACGTGCAGTTGGCAATGCATAGCGAGCCCCTCTTCTGCCCTGCGCTACTTAGTGGCCGGCGAGGCGCCAGTGCAGGAAGTCGGCGAGCGACGGTGGCAAGTCCAGCAACCTCGTGAGCGCGTCGGTGTCGAGCGAGACCAGAATCGAACCCAGCACCGCGGTGAAGGCACCGATCAGGACGGCAGTGTTCATCACCTCGTGATCGCGGTTGATCAATTGCGACAGGAACAGCCGGAAGATCAGGGAGAGCTGGAGGATCGGCGTCACCACCATCAGCGGCGCTATGGCAAGCGAGGCGTACACGAAGGCCTGGGAGATGGCGACCAGCACGGCCGAGGAGAGGAACCACGGCAGGTTTTCGCGCTTCATGGACTTGATGTCGGCCCAGGAGCCGGGTTTGAGCAGGATCAGCAGGAAGAACAGTGTCGCCGCCGTATAGGCGAGACAGCCGCCGGCCGCCGTGCTGATGCCGGGTGCGTATAGGAAGGCCTGACGGGCCATCAGGGGCGAGCTGCCATAGCACATCGCCGCGCCCAGCCCGAAGATATAGCCGGAGAGCACGCGCGGCTGGAAGATCGGCTTGGGCAGCAGGGCCGCCAGCTCCTCCCGCGAGGGTACGGTCGCGATGGGCGTCGCCGCCGTCAGCGGCGCCGATGCCTTCCTCTTTCCCTTGCCGGCATTGCCCTGGGTGATGAAGGAGCCGCCGAGCATCAAAGCCGAGCCGATTGCCTGCAGCACAGTGAATTTCTCGTGCAGCATCACCACCGCCAACATCATCGCGAATGGCACCTGCAGCTGGACGACCGGGGCGGTCAGGTTCACGCCCATCAGCTGGTTCGCCCTATAGTTGCAGTAGCGGCCAATGACGAAATGCACGACGCCCTGGCATGAGAGCCAGGTGAGCGCCGCCATCGGGAACACCACGAGCTCGTGCAATTCGCCGAATGCGATGGTCATGACCAGGAAAGAAAGTCCGCCGATTGGCACGGTCAGCGCCATGGCTTGCAGCACGCTGCCAGTCACCACCCCCCTGCGCATCGCCACGTTGTTCAGCGCAAAGGTGAACGCGCCAAGAGCAGCGTAAAGAACCCCGAGCAACGACTTCCCCCTCGAAGATTTATCGTTTCCTCGTTTGTCTACAATGCTTTCGTCATGCCGTCATGGCCATTTTCAACGCCCCTCGCGGCTGCCCGCCCTTTGCTCCCGCGCGGGCGTCGATCGGGTTGATCAGGTCGTGCAAACCCGCCGGTGTAACCGCGCCGGGCGCCATCTCGTCGGGGCTGGAGGGCTTCGGATTATCTGCCGGTGCTTGCCCGAGGTGACGGCGCGGGCATAGGCTGGCGATGCGGCGTTCCCCTCCCGTCGAGGACCGGGCGTCGGCAACGACTGGGGACTGGCGCGATGCAACGGCAGCTGCACCTCAATTTGTTCATCCACAGCCGCGGCCATCACGAAGCATCGTGGCGCCATCCGGATTCGTCGGCGCTGCCGTTGACCGACATCCGCTATTACCAGGATCTGGCGCAGCGCGCCGAGGCCGCGCTGTTCGATTCGGTGTTCCTCGCTGACCAGCTGGCATTGGGCGGCGACGTTGCGCAGGCGGCCCGCACCTGGCTCGAGCCGATCACGGTATTGGCGGCGATGGCGGTGGCGACCAGCCGGGTGGGGCTCATTGCAACCGCCTCGACCACCTATACCGAACCCTTCAACCTGGCGCGGCAATTCGCCTCCATCGACCACATCAGCAACGGTCGCGCGGCCTGGAACATCGTCACTTCGTGGCTCGCAAGCGCGGCGGAAAATTACGGCACCGCCGGGCAGGTGAGCCATGCCGACCGCTATGCCAGGGGCGAAGAATTCATGGAGGTGGTGAAGGCCTTGTGGGACAGCTGGGCGCCCGATGCGGTCGTCGACGAGCGGGCGTCCGGGATCTACGCGCGACGCGACCGCATAAGGTCGGTCAATCATCGGGGGGATTTCTATACGGTGGCCGGGCCGCTCAACATGCCGCGCTGCCCGCAAGGCCGGCCGGTGCTGGTGCAGGCGGGCTCCTCGGATACCGGTCGCCGCTTCGCCGCGCGGCACGCCGATGCCGTCTTCACCGCCCATATGGCAAAGGCGACGGCGCAGGAGTTTTATGCCGACCTGAAGACCCTCGCGGCGGCCGAGGGACGCCGGCCGGAGGAGGTGCTTATCCTCCCCGGTCTCAGCCCGATGATCGGGGCCACTGAAACCGAGGCGCGGCGCCTGGCGCGCGAGGTCGACGACCTCACCGATCCGGAGGTCGGGAGGAAGCGGCTGTCGGGCCGTTTCGGCGGGCATGATTTCTCGGATCTGCCATTGGATCGCCCGCTCTCGCCAGCCGATTTCCCCGACCCCGACTCGGTGGAGGCGGCGCGCAGCCGCACCGAGGTCATTCTCAATCTGGTGAAGCGCGACAAGCCTACATTGCGGCAATTATTGAGCTATCTGGCCGGCGCGCGCGGCCATTTCGTCACCGCCGGGACCCCTGAACAGATTGCCGATCTGATCGAGGACTGGTTCACCGACGGCGCGGCGGACGGGTTCAACATCATGCCGCCGTTGCTCCCGGTGCAGCTCAATGTGTTCAGCGCCGAGGTCATTCCAATTCTGCAGCGGCGCGGGCTGTTCCGGACCCAATACGAGGGCACGATGTTGCGCGAACATTACGGTCTGCCGTGGCCGGCGAGCGTCTTCGATGATTTGGCCTGGAAGGCCGAGATTCGCGAAGCAATTGCCGGTGTCTGACCGCCCCACGCCGAAATGAGCCGCCGCGGCAGCGCCGCGATCGCGGTGTGGATTTCCGTAACGCTCTTGCTGTCGGCGTGCTCCGGCGAGGTCGCTGCTCCGCCGGTCATGATTGCGGCCCCGCAACCTCCACCGGCACCGCCGCGTTCGGAGCCTGCGACGCCTCAAGGGGTCCACGCCGAGATCGTCAGGTGGTTTTCGGCGGCCGGATATCGTCGGTTTCAGGCCGAGGCCTTGGCCCAACATGCCAGGATCGAGAGCGGTTTCCGGCCGTGTGCTTCGGGCGCCGCGGGTCTGCGCTATACATTCCAATGGGGCGGAACACGGCTCCAGCGCCTCCATGAGTTTGCCGGCGCCCGGCGCTGCCCGCCGCTCGACACGCAATTGGCTTTCGCCGACGGCGAACTTCGCAACGACCCGAAATATTCGTGCTTCTGGCGGACCACAACCCAATCCGCCGCTCTGGCCGCCTTGCGCCGAGGCTTTGGCCGCGGCAGTTGCTGATGCCGGCTGGAGCCCGATCCGCACCCCGCCCTTTACCCCTCCCGCGGGCCTGACCCGCGGGTCCACGTCTTTGCCGGGCGGGCACACGGCCGGAAGACGTGGATGGCCGGGACAAGCCCGGCCATGGGGGATTTGTTGAGTGATTTCTGTGGCGTTCGGCGATCCGCTCAGTTGCGCCCGGAGAGGAGGCCGCGGGCGATGATTTGCGCTTGGATCTCGGCGGCGCCTTTTCGACGTCATCCCGGCGCAGGCCGGGATCCACCGATCGGCCGGTCGTGCGGCCCACATATGGGTCCCGGCCTTCGCCGGGATGACAATTTGAGAGGTTGATTAGGTCAGTTGCGCTCGGAGAGGAGGCCGCGGGCGATGATTTGGGCTTGGATCTCGGCGGCGCCTTCGAAGATGTTGAGGATGCGCGCGTCACACAGCACTCGGCTCACGGGATATTCGAGGGCGTAGCCGTTGCCGCCGTGGATCTGCAGCGCGTTGTCGGCGTTGCTCCAGGCGACCCGCGCGGCCAATAGCTTGGCCATGCCGGCCTCGATGTCGCAGCGCCGGCCGCCATCCTTTTCGCGCGCCGCGAAATAGGTCAGCTGGCGCGCCACCATCGTCTCGGTCGCCATCATCGCGAGCTTGTGCGAGACCCGCGGAAAGGCGATGAGCCGCTTCCCGAACTGGCTGCGTTCGAGAGCGTAGCCCAGCCCCAGCTCGAGCGCGTTCTGGGCGACGCCGACGGCGCGCGAGGCGGTCTGCACGCGGGCGCTCTCGAAGGTCGCCATCAGCTGCTTGAAGCCCTCGCCCTCGATCCCGCCGAGGAGCCCCCCGGCCGGCACCGCGAAACCGTCGAAGGCGATCTCGTATTCCTTCATGCCGCGATAGCCGAGGACCGGGATCTCGGTGCCGCTGATGCCCTCGGCCGGGAACGGGTCGGTGTCGGTGCCGCGCGGCTTGGGCGCGAGAAACATGCTGAGGCCGCGATAGCCCCGCTGGGAGCTGTCATCGGGCGCCCCGGTGCGCGCGAGAAGCGTCATCAGATCGGAACGCGCGCCGTGGGTGATCCAGGTCTTCGCCCCGAAGATGCGGTACCGGTCGCCGTCCTTGACCGCGCGGGTCTGCAGGCTGGCGAGGTCCGAGCCGGTGTTGGGCTCGGTGAAGACGGCGGTCGGGATTACCTTGCCGGAGGCGATGCCGGGGAGCCATTCCCGCTGCTGTTGCGCGGTGCCGCCGAGGCGGATCAATTCGCCGGCGATCTCCGAGCGGGTACCGAGCGAGCCGACCCCGATATAGGCGCGCGACAGCTCCTCCGAGACGACGCACATCGCCATCTTGCCGAGCCCGAGCCCGCCATGCTGTTCCGGCAGGGTCATCCCGAAGACCCCGAGCGCGGCCAATTCGTCGATGATCCCGATCGGGATCAGCTGGTCCTTGCGATGCCATTCCTGGGCGTGGGGCGCGACCGCGCGCTCGGCGAAGCGGCTGATCTGCTCGCGGATCATCTCGAGGGTCGGGTCGCCGAGCCCGATCTGGCCGTACCGCGCCGAGGAACCATCGCCGAGCCCGGTGGCGAAGAGGGCGGCAAGACGGGCGCGCGCCTCGCCCAGGCCGCGCACCAGCCGCCCGGCGTCGCCGGTGCGCAGCGGGGCGAGCTCATCTTCGGCGAGGCCGAGATCATGCGGTCGCACGATCTCGCCTTGCGCCATCGCAATCCCGCCCGCGAGCTGCGCCAGGTAATCGCCGAATGCGACCGCCAGGATCAGCGCCTCGACCGTGCCGAAGGCGCCGTCCCTCTCGAGGCGCACCGCCCACTCCCGGATCTGACGCAAGGCTTCGACATAGGTCGCCATCCAGGCGAACCCATGCGCCGCGATCTGCTCCTTATCGAGCGCAGCGGCGTCGATGGCGCCATCGGGGCGTCTGATGCGTTCGCCGACCCGCGCCCGCGCGATGCGCAACACCGCCTCGGCGGCGACCAGCGCGCGTTCGGCCGCAGCGATGAGGGTGCGCTCTTCGGTCGCGGCCGCCCCGGGCATTATCGCCTTGGGCATGATCGCCTCGGCCGCCGCCTCGGGCCGCCGGATCTAGCGAATATCGGAGATCTCGTAAGTGCGCGGGATCGTCGACTGCGTGTTCGGATCCTTGGCGCGCGAGGTGTCCGACTGGGTCATCGTGACCGCCGAGATATCGTCGTTGATGGCATTGAGGTTCTGGATGTCGCTCGCCCGTGGCGGGCCGCCGGCGACACAACCGCAGCCGCCCAGCGCCAGGGCGAAGGCCAACCCAAAGCGGAGCAGCGTCATCGACTTTCTCCGGTCAGACCGTGAACCTATAGGCTACCACGAATAGAATAACAACCAGCACCAGCGATATCCCGAGGATATAGCGAACGACGCCGTCCTTGCGGCCCGAGCGGGCTTTCTCCGGTGTCAAAACGATAGGCTGGTCCATAATCCGTCCCGTTGGTTTAGAGCATCCTCTTCCTGGAAACGGCCCGGCGGCGGGTTCGTCCCGCGCCACGGCCGGCAATGCGCAAACTAGGACGGGCCAGATGCCATCCGCTTTTGCGCGCGGCGCCCTGCGCCTATAGTGTGGGCCATGGCGCGCCTCTCGGTGAACCTCAACAAGATCGCCCTCCTGCGCAACTCGCGGCGCACCGGCGTCCCCGACATCGGCGATTTCGCCCGGCTGGCGCATGAGGCCGGCGCCGATGGGCTGACCGTGCATCCCCGGCCGGACGAGCGGCACATCCGCGGCGCCGACATCCCCGCCCTGGCGCAGATCATGCGGCCGTGGCGCCCGGCGTGCGAACTCAACATCGAAGGCTATCCCGACGCGCGGCTGATCGAGATCGCGCGCGCGGTGCGGCCCGAGCAAATGACGCTGGTGCCCGACGGCCCCGGGGTCCTCACTTCGGAGGAGGGCTGGACGCTCGGCGAGCGCGATCGGCCGCTCGTCAACCCGACGGTCGCCATGCTGAAAGGGCTCGGCTGCCGGGTGATCCTCTTCGTCGACCCCGATCCGGCGGTGGTGGAGCTTGTGCCGGCGACCGGCGCAGACGGCATCGAGATCTATACCGGGAGCTATGCCGCCGCCTGTCGCACCGGCAACCCCGCCGCCGCCCTAGAGGCCTGTGCGGCAACCGCTGCCCGCGCCGCCGCGCTCGGGCTCGTCGTCAATGCCGGGCACGACCTCAACCTCGACAATCTGCCCGCCCTCGTTGCGGCAATGCCGTCTCTGGCCGAAGCCTCGATCGGTCATGAACTGACCGCGGACGCGCTGGTCATCGGCTTTACCGCCGCCGTCCGGGCCTACAAGGCGGCGCTGGCCGGGGGCTGAGGGGAGGGCAATTCGGTCCGGGTCGCGGGGAGGCTACTCCCGGGCAGATTGCCCGCCTGCCCGCATGAGTAGATTCCGAGTCTTCGCACGACGAATTATCCCGATAAATTCGTCGCGAAGCTTTTTGAGGGAGGTCCCCGTGGCCTGGCGCATTTCATATCAGCACCCACTCCGGCCGAACGACGGCGGAATCAGATTTGTCCCCGATCAATCAGAAGCAGCCGCGGAGAAATTGCGCTTGGAGTTGCGCGGCTACGCCGTCTCCCCGCCCACGCAGGCCGCCGCTCTTCGGTTGATCGCGCAAGCCGAGGAGATGATAACGGGCGAGGCTGCCGAGGCTCCGTTCGTTGGGCTTTAGACCGCTCGCCCGCCAAGGTTGAATCGGCTTGCCTATCCCCGTGGCCGGGCTTGACCCGGCCATCCACGTCTTCGCGTTGACAAAGACGTAGACCCGCGGGTCAAGCCCGCGGGAGGGGTAAGGGGTCGGCGCTTCAATATAAGCGGGTCAGGCTTTAGACCGCTCGCCCTGAGCCGCGCCGGTAGGCTATTAAAGAAGCTTGGCTATTCAAGAAGCTTGGGGTCGATCGCGAAGACCAGCGGGAAGAACGGCATGACCAGCGCGCCAAGGAAATTATCGTAGACATGCCGCGCTCCGGCCTCGGACACGGCCCACATCAGGCCGTCAGAATCGAAGGCGATGCCCTCGATCCCGCCGGGGGCGGCATAGCGCCGCTCGACCGCGCCGGTCGCAGGGTCGAGGCGGGCGAGTTCGCCCCAGCGATTATGGCTGCTCGCGACCCATAATCTGCCGTCGCGGTCGAAAGCCGCGCCCTGGGCGTAGCTCGGAATGGCAAGCTCGGCCGAGGCGTCGGCAACCCTCAGCGTCGCGCCGGCAGGCAAGCCCGACAAGACCTCGCTGCCGAACCGATAGAGATGGCCCGGGCCGTCCTCCCTGTAGGTGCCGCTCCAGATCGCGCCCGGCGTCGAGGTGGCGAGGGCCCCGACGAGGCCGGGGCCGAGCGGTATCCCGCGGATCGGGAGCGCCTGCTCGTCGAAAGCCTGCCGCAGGAAAATCTCGAACAATGCATGGGTGTCGGCGAGATAGAGCATGGCCCCGCCCGGATAAGCGAGCCCGCCGGCATGACCGCAGGGCGGCGGAATTTCGGCGTGGCCGGTCTCATGCCCGCTTTCCGGGTCGAGGCGAAACAGCCGGCACGGCCCGCGATTGACCTCGAAGGCCTCGCTTCGATAGGCCGAGACGAGCACGGTGCCGGCGACCGCCGCCAGGCCTTGCGGGTCGTATCCGGCATCGAGGCCGGGCACCCAGAAGCGGCGGACAATCGCCTTTTCGTTGGGCACCGCGGAGACCCGAGCCGGGCCGTAGCTCGGCCGCACGCCGCCGATTTTTTCGGCGAGGATCCCGGCCGGAGCAAGCACATTCGGGAGGCCGCCAGCCGCGATGGCGAGCGCGAGGACGCCGATCGCCGCCGCGGTCAGGAACCGCCGCGGGGTCATCCTATCCGCCCTTCCCTAATCCTCCCCCTCCCCCGCTTTCTCCCGCTAACCCTCCCCCGCTTTCTCCCGCTAACCCTCCCCCGCTTGCGGGGGAGGGAACGGTGGGGCCTGGGGAGGGAACGGTCGGGGCTGGGGAGGAAAGCCCGGGGGAAATTGCTCGAGAGCGAGGGGTGGGGGGCGAGCGGACCGGGCTCAGCCAGCGCGGAAAGCCCAAACTCACGACCAGCGTCAGGACGGCGATCAGCGCCGCGACGAGAAAGGCGGCATGTGCCGACAGCGCGACGGCCTGCGCCAGTTGGGCGATCTCTGCGGCGCCGAGGCTTTGGCGAGCTGCCGCATGGAGCAGCTGGTTGACCCCATCGGCGGCGCCGGGCAGACGCTGGTGCACGCCGAAATTGACGATCGCGCCGAAGAGCGCCGCGCCGAGCGCCATCGCGATCATCCGCATGAACATCTGCGAGCCGGTCGCCGCCCCGCGCTCGTGCCATTCGACGGCCCCCTGGATCGACACGATAAAGGTCGTGTTGCAAAAACCCATGCCGATCCCGATCAGGAAGGCTGCGGTCGCCGGCCACAGCACGCTCGCCGAGGGCTCCAGCGCCAAAAGGACGCCGCAGCCCGCCATCAGGCTCGCCCCGCCGATCGTCGCGGTCAGCCGGTATGAGGTGCGGATCATCAAGCGGCCGGCGGCGAAGGACGCGACCATCCAGCTGACCGACGCCGTCCCGACGACAAACCCGGCGACGCCCGGGCTCTTCCCCATGACGCCCTGCACATAGGTCGGCAACAGGACGCTGACCGCCATATTGGTCGCGACGGCGCCGAAGCTGCCGAGATTGGCGAGCATCACGACGCGCCGCCGCCACAGCCCCAGCGGCAATATCGGCTCGGCGGTCCGCTGCTCGTGGAAGAGGAGCCACGCGAGGGCGCCGATACCGAGCGCGACGAGCGCGGCGATCGCCCGCCCGTCGAATTTCATTGCTTCGACCAGCGCCAGCATCAAGGCCCCGATGCCGACGACCAGAAGCGCGCCGCCGAGGTAATCGATGCGGTGCTCGCGGCGCTCGACGCGCTCGTGCAGAAAGACGGCGAACATGGCGATGCTGACGATCCCGACCGGGATGTTGACCCAGAACACCACCGACCAGTGCACGTTCTGCACGAGATAGGCACTGAGCGCCGGCCCGACCACGGCGGCGAAGCCCCACACGGCCGAACTGAAGCCCTGGATGCGGGCGCGCTCGGCCGGGGTATAGATGTCGCCGATGATCGTCAACGCGATCAGCTGGATGGCGCCGGCGCCGATCCCCTGGAGGGCGCGGAACAGGATCAGGACGACCATCGAGCGGGCAAAGCCGCACAGCGTCGTGCCGATCAGAAAAATGACGGTACCGACAAAAAAGACCCGTTTTCGGCCATAGAGGTCGGCGAGGCGCCCGTAGAGCGGGATCGTCACCGCCGTCGTCAACAGCGGCACCGCGAAGACCCAGCTGAACAGGTCGAAGCCGCCGAGGTCGCCGATGATCGTCGGCAATGCGGTGGCGACGATCGAGCTTTCGACGGCCGGCATGAAAATCGCCATCAGCGCTGCCGCCAGCACGAGGCCGCGGCGCGGCACGAACCGGGCCGGCCGCACCTTCTCGACGATCGCCTGATCCACGCCGCGCCCCTGATGCCCAAAACCCGGGCAAACTTAGGGTGACCCGCGGTGGGGAACAATCAGGCACGGGTGCATGCCACCCCTGAGTGCCGGTCCGGTGAAGGCCAACAGGCACCAACTTAGCCGCTTGCCAGAAGCAGAGGGCGATGCTCGTAGGGCAAATTCACCACCCCGTGGCCGGGCTTGACCCGGCCATCCACGCCTTGCAGAAGGCGGGGCATTGCAAAAAAGACGTGGGTGGCCGGGGCAAGCCCGGCCACGGGGTTTGCGAGATAAGAGGAGCATCCGGGAGCAAGATGAGATTAGTAAGATTTTAAACGCTCTACTCGGGAAATCATCTCCTGCCGGAACATATCGGCGCGTTGACCGTAGTGTAGTTCTCGGTGACAGTTCGGGCAGACAGCGACTGTATTGTCTGGAGTGTCTGGCCCACCGTGTGCCAGCTGCTTCACGTGATGGATTTCCAGGAACGGGGTCCCATCCTGCGAGCAGAATGGAGCCGCGCTGCCGCAGGCCTCGCATCTTCCGCTGGCCTGAGACACCACCCAAGCCGTCACCGCTAATGACCTCTTGAATCTGGTGGACACACCGCGCACCGGTTCGGGCGCGGGATGTCCCGCCGGCTCGGCAGCAGGGATCGGAAAAGAGCTTAACGCCTCTCGCTGTCGATCTACGTCCGAGAATGTGCCGATATCTGTGAGCAAAGGGAGCCAGTTCTCGTCGTAGTCTGTGCCGCAGGCCCGAAAATCGGCGTAGAGAGGTACGTTTCTGCCCCAATCGAATCCACTGGGATTCGTGCGAGGAGGTCAAGGTGATCTTTTCGCAGTAAAATTGCTTTGTTGATATCGGAAAGCAGCAGGGCGTGGCATGCGTCGGGTGCCTGGCGAAGAGATTGCGGCCTGGTTTCATAGAATCGAAACCAGTAGTGAGTCTTGCTCTTCCTCCGCGACTCAAAATATAGGCGTTCGCCACCAGGAAAGGGGTATTCATGGGCACGCCCGACCTTCACTGGTTTTCCGCGCCAGAAAAGATGATCCGCGGCCCAGCTTACTCGCCAGTCGAGATCGCTCGTCTTATCTGCCCCGGCTGCTTGCATCCGCCTCATCGGTCTCGCGATCGGCCTTTGGACGTCACTGCCGCGCCTCGGCCGCCCGCCACACCCGGATTTCCCGGATCAGCGCCTCGACGGCGCCGCAGGCAAAGCCGAGCGAGGTTTCATCGACCAGGCGGCCGCCCTGGCACTTGGCTTCCGCCGCGCAGATGATGACCTCCCGCGCCAACGCGATCCGCGACAGGCACGAATCGAGCGCGGTCCGCATGTGCGCGAGGCAGCGCGCGCCGCCCAATGGCCCGCGCGAGGTTGCCATGATCGCGACGTGCTTATAGGCCAAGACCGATTGGAAGGCCGGGCGCGAGGCCCAGTCGATCGCGTTTTTCAAGACACCCGGGATGCTGTGGTTGAATTCCGGCGCGCATAGGACGAGCCCATCCGAATCGGCGATGTCGAGGAGCAGCTTCTTCACGATCGCCGGCCGCTTCTCGCCCTCGAAATCCTGGTTGTAGAGCGGGATCGGCGCGAGGTCGTAGACGAGGAGATCGGCGCGGCCGGCGAATTTCTCGCGCAACGTCTCCAATACCGCGTTCGAATAGGAACCGGTGCGCAGGCTGCCGGACATCCCAATAAGGCGGATCGGCTTTGTGTCGTTGGACATGCGGCTGGTTCCAGGTAGCGGCGCTGGGGGCGAGAAATCCCCGCTCCTCATAGCGAACCCGGCTTGCCCCTGGCAACAATCTCCGGCCCCCGCCCAGCCATAATACCTGGATCATTCCGTGCAGAGGTGCTCTGCCGAATGGGCATTTTTTGCTCCGGGAGAACCTTAATTTCCAAAAATCCGCATTCCCGGCGAAAGCCGGGATCCACTTATCCGGCGACGGAGCCGTTGAGAGGTGGATCCCGGCTTTCGCCGGGAATGCGGATTTTCCGTTGACGCGGATTTTCCGTTGACGCGGATTTTCAGTTGATGCGGATTTTCAGTTGAAGCGGATTTTCAGTTGAAGCGGATTTTCGGTTGGTAGCGCCATCGCTCAAATATGCGAACATGACCCTGATGCCGCTCACCCCGTCCGCCCGCGGGCTGGTCCCGCCGTTTATCGCGATGGATGTTCTGCGCGAGGCCCTCGCGCGCGAGGCGGCCGGACATTCGGTCATCCATCTCGAAGTCGGCCAGCCCGGGACGCCAGCGCCGCAAGCGGTGCTCGACGCCGCGCGCCGGGCGCTCGCTGATGACCGCCTCGGCTATACCGACGCGCTCGGCATCGCGCCGTTGCGCGAGGCAATCGCCGGGCATTACCGGGACCGCTACGGGGTCGCCGTCGACCCCGGCGACATCGTCGTCACCACCGGCTCGTCGGCCGCCTTCCAGCTCGCTTTTCTCGCCGCCTTCGAGCCCGGAGAGCGGGTCGCGCTCGCGGCGCCCGGCTATCCCGCCTATCGCAACATCCTCTCCGCGCTCGGCCTCGAGCCGGTCCTCATCGAAGCTGGCGAGAACGCGCATTACCAGCCCAATCCGGAACTGCTCGCCGCGGCCGGGCCGCTTGCCGGCCTCATCGTCGCGAGCCCCGCCAACCCCACCGGCACGATGATCCCTCCGGGCGACCTCGCGCGGCTTGCCCTCTGGTGCCGCGAGCGGGGGATTCGGCTGGTCTCCGACGAGATCTACCACGGCATCACCTATGAGGAGGCGCCGCAGACCGCGCGCGCCTTTGGCCCTGAGATCATCGTCGTCAACTCGTTCTCGAAATACTACAGCATGACCGGCTGGCGGCTCGGCTGGATGGTGATGCCGCCCGATCTCGCCCGCTCGATCGAGTGCCTGGCGCAGAATTTCTATGTGTCGCCGCCGGCGCTGTCGCAGCTCGCCGCGCTCGCCGCCTTCGGCTGCCGGGCCGAGCTCGATGCCCATGTCGCGCGCTACCGCGCCAATCGCGACCTCTTGATCGCCGCGCTCAGAGAAGCCGGGCTGACCCGCTTCGCGCCGGCCGAGGGCGCCTTCTACCTCTATATCGATGTCTCGGCCCTGACCCGCGACAGCCAGGCTTTTTGCCGCCGGATGCTCGCCGAGACCGGCGTCGCCACGACCCCGGGCCGCGATTTCGACCCGATCCACGGCGACAGCTGGGTCCGCCTCTCGTTCGCCGGCTCGACCGCGGAGATCGCCGAGGCGGCGCGCCGGCTCGGCCTATGGTTGCCGCGCGCCGGTTGAGCGACGGGCGCGGTCAGAAGAATATCGCGGCGAGATAGTTCATGGCGCCACCAAACCCGATTAGCACACCGGCGATGAGCGAGACCGTCCAGAAAATCGCTTTCATCTGACCCTCCCGGCCGCCGATTGTTCGCGGCCTTGATTGCCGACAGGATACGGCGGCGAGGTCCGCCCCACCTGTGAACCGGTTCACTGCCGCGCGAAAAAATTAGCTATGATTCTTGCACCGGGACGACAACCGAACGGAGGGGCAGATGAAGCTCGGCGTGGCGTTGCCGATTGTCGACATCGGCGGAGAGCCGGATGCGATCCGCGATTTCGCCCAGGCGGCCGAGGGGATCGGCTATCAGGGGATCGCCGCCCCGGACCATGTGCTGGGGGTCAATGTCGCCAGCCGGCCGGAGTGGACGCAAGGCCGCGCCCGCTCGACCGACCTCTACCACGACCCGTTCGTCTTGTTCGGCTTTCTCGCCGGGTGCACCGGGATCGAGGATTTCTCGACCCAGGTCTTGATCCTGCCGCAGCGCCAGACCGTGCTCGTCGCCAAGCAGACCGCGTGCCTGGACGTCTTGTGCGCCGGAAGATTTCGGCTCGGCATCGGGGTCGGGTGGAACGAAGTGGAATTCACCGGGCTCAACGAGAATTTCCGCAATCGCGGCCGGCGTTCGGAGGAGCAGGTCGCGGTGATGCAGGCCCTCTGGGCCGAGCCTCATGTCGATTTCACCGGCAAATGGCACCGGATCGAGGATGCCGGCATCAACCCGCGGCCGACGCCAAAGTCCACTGGCGGGCGCGTGCCGTTATGGTATGGCGGCCATGCCGATGTGACGTTGCGGCGCGTCGTCAAATCGGGCGACGGCTGGATGCCGCTGGCCTATCCGCCGGGCGAGGAGGCGAAGGCGGCGATCGCCAAATTGCGCGCCTATGCCGAGGCGGCGGGCCGCGATCCGGCGACGATCGGCATCGACACGCGGGTCTCCGCCGGCGGCGAGGAAGCCCAATGGCGCGAAGATGTCCTCTTCTGGAAATCCTGCGGGGTCACCCACCTCACCCTCGCCAATTACTATCAAAGCGGCCATCTGCGCCGCATCGCCGGCCGCTCGCTCGCCGACCACATCGCCGCGATGACGCGCTACTGGAACGCCGTCGCCGACCTCTTGTAGCGGAGCACCGGGCTCGTCGGGCTGAAGGCGCGTGGCCGGCGGTCGGGGATCATTCCACCGGTCCGGCGATCAGCGCCTCAAGGAGCGGGTGCCGCGACGCCGAGAACGGATCGGTTACCGTGACGCCGTTCCAGGTGAACCCGTCTTGGAAATCTTCCGAGCAGGAGGCGACGGAATCCCAGATATTCAGCTGGTGATCGACTGAGAGGCCCGTCGCGGCGAGCATGATCGCCGCGGAGGTTTCGGACCGAATGCAATATCGCGAGACGAGCTGTCCGCTTAGAATGGCGCCACAACCTTCCATCCCCGGAGGTCACGATGGCGCCGCGCGTCGATCCGGTCGCATCCGACGAGGCTTTTCCGGCCCGTGCCGATGTCGTCATCATCGGCGGCGGCATCATCGGGGCGAGCGCGGCCTTGTTCCTCGCGCAGCAGGGCGTCTCGACCGTCTTGTGCGAGAAGGGCCACATCGCCGGCGAGCAGTCGAGCCGCAATTGGGGCTGGTGCCGCAAGATGGTGCGCGACCCGCGCGAGCTGCCGCTGATCATCGAAAGCCTGCGTCTGTGGCAGGGGATGAACGAGAGGATCGGGGCCGAGACCGGCTTTCGCACCTGCGGCATCATGTATCTCGGCGAGAGCCCCGCGGAGCTGGCGCGGCTCGAAAGCTGGCTCGATTACGCGCGCGAATACCAGCTCGACACCCGGGTCCTCGACGGCGCCGAGGTGGCGCGGCTGCTGCCCGGCTCGGCCAAGCCCTGGGCCGGCGCGCTCTATACCCCGAGCGACGGCAAGGCCGAGCCGCAGATGGCGGCGCCGGCGATCGCCGGCGCGGCGCGGCGGCACGGCGCGGCGATCCTCACCGGCTGCGCCGCGCGCGGCATCGAGACCGCGGGCGGGCGGGTGTCGGCCGTGGTCACCGAAAAGGGCCGCATCGCGTGCGGGTCGGCGATCTTGGCCGGCGGCGCGTGGTCGCGCCTATTTTGCGGCAATCTCGGGATCGATCTGCCGCAATTGAAGGTGCTGGGCTCGGTGATGCGCACCGAGAGGCTCGATGGCGGGCCCGAAATCTCTGCTTCGGGCGGCCTCTTCGGCTATCGCAAGCGGATCGACGGCGGCTACACCGTGGCGACCCTCGGGGTGCGGACGATCGACATCGTGCCGGACAGCTTTCGCCTGTTGCCGCAATACCGGCCGAGCGTGAGGCTGCATTGGAAGAAGCTGCGCTTCCGGGTCGGCCGGCCCTTCGCCGAGGAGTGGATGAGGCCGCGACGCTGGGCGCTCGATGAACCCTCACCGTTCGAAGCGGTGCGGGTGCTCGATCCCGCCGCCGACCCCTATGTCGTGGAGCGTGCCCGCGCCAGCATCGGCGCGGCGTTTCCAGCCTTTCGCAACGTCGCGGTGGCGGAAAGCTGGGGCGGCATGATCGATGTGATGCCCGATGCGATCCCGGTCATCTCGGCGGTCGAGAGCCTGCCCGGGTTTTTTATCGCCACCGGCTTTTCCGGCCATGGTTTCGGGATCGGGCCGGGGGCGGGCAGGCTGATCGCCGATATGGTGACGGGAGCCCCGGCGATCGTTGACCCGGCGCCGTTCCGCCTCGCGCGCTTCACCGACGGCTCGAACCCGCAGCCACACCCGCTGGCAAGCTGAAGACGAGCGGGGATTACCCCGCGACGGCGAGTTTCTGGCGCAGTTGCGTGATCAGCGCCTCGACGCGGCCGCCGTTGCGCTGGATCACCGAGGCGAACTCGTCGCGCTCCGTCACCTTCATGCTGACGCCGCCGACATAGACATCGGTGATCTTGTAGGGGCCGCGGCCGATCAGATACCACTCGACCGCGATCGGGCTGCCATTGGGGCGAATGATCTCGCTGGCGACGATCGACCCTTCGCCGTTCGGGCGCACGCCGGTGACGCGGAACGGCTCGCCGCCGTAGGTGCCGAGCCGGGCGCTGTAGGCGCGCACGAGATATTCTTGAAACAGGCCCAGAAAATCCTGCTGTTCCTGCGGCGTGGCGACCCGCCAATAGCGGCCGAGAACGAACTGGCCGATGGCGGGCAGATCGAAATCGTCACGGAACAATTCGCGGAACCGAGCCTGACGCTGCGCCACAGGAACGCCCGGGCCCAACACCTGGATGGCCTCCTGGCCGAGCGTGCCGACGAAGGCGCGGGCATCCTGCGCATTGGCCTCGCGTGGCGTGGCGAGCCCAAGGACGATGACCAGGAGTGCGCCGACCGCGGCGCCGATTCGGATCATGTGACCGAAACCTCAGGAATTGGGGTCATTTGGCGAGCGGGTACGAGCGCCGTCGCTTCACTGCACCGGCGCCGGGTTTGGCAGGTTCGATTGCTCGTGACGGATCTGCGCCTCGCGCCGCTGACGATACAGTGAGCGAATCGTCGCATAATTATCGAGCGCGGTACGCTCGATATCGGCGAGGGTTTCGATGTTGCGCGAACGTTCGTCGATGCCGGCGGTCACGGTCCGCGCCACCACCGCCCACAGGTAATGGTGCAGAGTGCTGGCGACGTAATTGCCGGGGTCGGCAAATCCGTCGCCGACCTGCCCGACCAGGTCGCGCGGGTTCGAGGGGCCGAGCACCGGTACCACGACGTAGGGCCCCGCCCTGAAACCCCAAACCGCGAAGGTGATGCCGAGATCGTTCGAGTGATGGGGGATCCCCATCAGCTTGGCGACATCGAACATGCCGCCGACCCCGATCGTGGTATTGACAAGGAGCCGCGCCAGCGTGTTGCCGGCAAGCGCGGCCTCGCCCTGCAACAGATCATTGGCGAAGACTACCGGCCCATCCAGGTTCTGCAGGAAATCATGGAGCGACTGCTGCATCGGCGGCGGCAGCACGGTGCGGTAGGTTTTCGCCACCGGAACCAGGACGTTTTCATCGACCGCCTGGTTGAAGTTGAAGATCCCGCGATTGGTGTCCTCGAACGGATCGTTGAAGTCGTCCGCGGCGCCGGCGGTCTGCGCGCCGCCGGGAGCGCCCGGCGCGGCGCAGCCGGAAACGGCGAGGCCGGCGGCGACCAGGCCGCAAAGGATCAATGGCAAACGGCGAACACGCATCAACGACCCTCGAGACTGATGACCGACCAGGCGATGGCGCGGCGCGATAATGACGAAAAACGCGCAATCACAGCAAGCGATCCGTCGCGTGATCTGAATTGGGTGGGGCGCATGGACCCTCCGGCGCGATCGGCGGAGGGGCGGGCGAGGCGCAGTTCACGCGTGGATCATCCTCTTGACGATATAAAGATATGTTTATATGTTTAGCTATGACTAGCGATCCCCAGACCGGCGCCTCGATGGGCGAGCTCTTGGCCGCGTTGCGCGCGGTCGCCGAGACGACGCGACTGCGCCTCTTGGTGCTGTGCGCCGGCGGCGAGCTGACGGTCAGCGAGCTGGCGCAGATCCTCGGGCAGAGCCAGCCCCGCGTCTCGCGCCATTTGAAGCTGCTCTGCGAGGCCGGTCTCCTCGACCGGTTTCGCGAAGGCAGCTGGGTCTTCTATCGCCTCAGTTCGGGGAGCGCGGCCGGCGCGCTGAGCCGGCATCTCGTCGCCGCCTGCGGCAAGGCCGACGAGACGTTCGCGCTCGATCTGCAGCGGCTTAGCGCGATCAAGCGCCAGCGCGCCGAGTTCGCCGCCGCCTATTTCCGCGAAAATGCCGCGCGATGGCATCGCATCCGCTCGCTCTATGTCGACGAGCGCGAGGTCGAGGCGGCGCTGAGCGAGAAGATCGCGGCCGCTGGGCCGCAGGATCTGCTCGATATCGGCACCGGAACCGGCCGCATGATCGAGATTCTGGGGCCCCGCGTCGTCCATGCGCTGGGCATCGACCAGTCGCGCGAGATGCTCGCCGTGGCCCGCGTCAACCTTGAGCGCGCCGGGCTCAGCAACAGCATCGTGCGGCTCGGCGACATGTATCAGCTGCCGCTCGCCGATGCCTCGTTCGACGCGGTCGTCATCCATCAGGTCTTGCATTATGCCGACCGACCGGCGGCGGCGATCGCCGAGGCCGCGCGGGTGCTGCGCCCGAACGGCATCCTCCTCGTCGTCGATTTCGCCCCGCATGCGCTCGAATTCCTGCGTGAAGATCATGCCCATCGCCGCCTTGGCTTCGCCGATAGCGATGTCGAGGAATGGTGCCGCGCCGCCGGCCTCGACCCGGACCCGGCGCGCCGCCTGCCGGGCGATCCGCTGACCGTCGTGATCTGGACGGCGCGGCGCAATACCTTTCCCGATCAATTGTTGGCAACAACCCGGCCCGGCGTCCCTGCCGCGGCGGCCGTCGAGCGAGTGCTCCAGGGATGAACACGCCACCTCCGGGGCCGGCCGCGCGCGGTCTCTTGGGCGCCGACCCGATCAGCGATTTCGACGCCGGGCCGCCGCGCATTTCCTTCGAGTTCTTCCCGCCGAAGACGCCGGAGATGGAAGAGCGGCTGTGGGCGGCGATCAAGCGGTTGGAACCGCTGCGGCCGCGCTTTGTGTCGGTCACCTACGGCGCCGGCGGAACCACCCGCGAGCGCACCCACGCGACGGTGCGGCGCATCCGCCAGGAGACGGGGTTGGAGCCGGCCGCGCACCTGACCTGTATCGCGGCGACCCGCGAGGAGATCGACGCGGTCGCGCGCGACTATTGGGAGGCCGGGATCCGTCATATCGTCGCCCTGCGCGGCGACCCGCCCAATGCCCCCTTCGGAGGGCCGGGCGCGCCCGGCGGCTATGTGCCGCACCCCGGCGGCTATGCCTACGCCGCCGACCTCGTCCTCGGGCTGAAGCGCGTCGCCGATTTCGAGATCAGCGTCGCCGCCTATCCCGAGACCCATCCCGCCGCGAAGAGCCCCGGCCACGACCTCGACAATCTGAAGCAGAAGCTCGATGCCGGCGCCAGCCGCGCGATCACCCAGTTCTTTTTCGACGCCGATGTGTTCCTGCGGTTTCGCGACCGGGCGGCGGCCGCCGGCCTCGCGGTTTCACTCGTTCCCGGCATCCTGCCGGTCACCAATTTCGCCCAGCTGAAACGCATGGCCGCCGGCTGCGGCGCCTCGATCCCGGCCTGGATGGGGGCGCATTTCGACGGCCTGGATGACGACCCCGACACCCGCCGGCTGGTTTCCGCCTCGCTCGCCGCCGAGCAATGCCGCCGATTGCAGGCCAACGGCGTCAACGAATTCCATTTTTACACGCTGAACCGCGCCGATCTCTTGGTCGCGATCTGCCACCTCCTCGGCGTACGCGCGCCGAAGCCCGCCGCTGCAACGGCGTGAGGCAGCGCGTGCTGATCTTGCCCCTCCCCCAGCTGTCATCCCGGCGGAGGCCGGGATCCACCCAGCGGCGGGCTCGATCGGAGCGAATGTTGCGGCGACACCGAGACCGCCGATCGTCGTCGGAGATTTGCAGGACGGTGGGTCCCGGCCTTCCCCACGGATCAAGTCCGTGGGCTGAAGGCCCACGGGATGACGATGATATTTTGGGCGTGCTTCCGTGACCCACCTCCTCGATTACCTCGCGGACCGCGTCCTCCTGGCCGACGGCCCGGTCGGGACCCAGGTGCAGGCCCGTAACCTCGATACCGAGCGCGATTTTCTGGGGCACGAGAACTGCACCGATATCCTGTGCGAGAGCCGGCCGGATCTGGTGCGCGAGATCCACCTGGCCTATCTGCGCGCCGGCTGCGATGCGGTGCAGACCAACAGCTTTGGCGGGTCCCCCATCACGCTGGGCGAGTTCGGCATCGCGGAGAAGGCCTTCGACCTCAACCGCCGGGCGGGCGAACTGGCGCGCGAGGCCGTCCTCGAATTCGCGCATGACGGGCGCACCCGCTTTGTCTTCGGCTCGGTCGGGCCGGGAACCCGGCTGCCCTCGCTCGGGCACATCGCCTATCAGGACCTCGAAGACGCGCTGGCGATCCAGTGCGCCGGGCTCGTCGCCGGCGAGGTCGACGCGATCGTGATCGAGACCTGCCAGGACCCGCTGCAGATCAAGGCCGCGGTCAACGGCGCGAAGCGGGCGCGCGCGGCGGCGGGGAAGGACATCCCGATCATCGTCCGGGTAACGGTCGAGACGACCGGCACGCTCCTCGTCGGCGCCGACATCGCCGCCGCGGCGACGATCGTCCATGCGCTCGACGTGCCGATCATCGGGCTCAACTGCGCGACCGGCCCGCGCGAGATGGCCGAGCATGTCAAATGGCTCGGCGACAACTGGCCGGGGCCGATCTCGATCCAGCCCAATGCGGGCCTCCCCGAGCTGATCGACGGGCATACCCATTACCCGCTGACGCCCAAGGAGCTGGCGCAATGGCTCGAGCGCTTTGTGCTCGAGGACGGGATCAACATGATCGGCGGGTGTTGCGGCAGCGAAGCCGCGCACATCGCCGCGCTCGATCAGATGCTGCGGCGGATCGGCCGCGCCGGTGGAGATGGGCGCGACCGCCCGATGCCGAAGGCGCGGACGCCGGTGTGGGTCCCCTCGGTCGCCTCGCTCTACAGCCAGGTGCCGTTGCGCCAGGAGAACGCCTATCTGTCGATCGGCGAGCGCTGCAACGCCAACGGCTCGCGCGCCTTCCGCCGATTGCAGGAAGCCGGCGAGTGGGACGGCTGCGTCGAGATCGGCCGCGAGCAGGTCAAGGAAGGCTCGCACACCCTCGACATTTGCACCGCCTTCGTCGGGCGCGACGAGATCCTCGAGATGAGCGAGATCGTCAGCCGCATGCGCGGTGCGATCAACGCGCCCTTGGTTATCGATTCGACCGAATACCCGGTGCTCGAAGCCGCCCTCAAGCTCTATGGCGGCAAGGCGATCATCAACTCCATTAATTTCGAGGACGGCGAGGAAGCCGCCGAGAAGCGTCTCATTCTGGCGCGGCGCTTCGGCGCGGCGGTCATCGCGCTGACGATCGACGAATCGGGCATGGCCAAGGACGCCGACCACAAGCTGCGGCTGGCTGAACGGCTCTACGATTTCGCCTGCAACAAACATGGCCTGCCGCCGAGCGACCTCCTGTTCGATCCGCTAGCCTTCACGATCTGCACCGGCAACGCGGACGACCGCAGGCTCGGCCTCAACACCTTGGACGCGATCACGAGGATCGCCGAGCGGATGCCCGAGTGCCAGATCATCCTCGGTCTCTCCAACATTTCCTTCGGCCTCAACCCGCCGGCGCGGCAGGTGCTGAACTCGGTCTTTCTCGACCACGCGCTGCGCCGCGGTCTCACCGGCGCGATCGTCCATTTCTCGAAGATCCAGCCGTTGCACCGGATCCCGGAAGAGGAGGCGCGGGTCGCCGAGGATCTGATCTTCGACCGGCAGCGTGAAGGCTACGACCCATTGCAGGCCTTCATGGCCCTCTTCCAGGACCGCACGATCGAGAAGGCCGAGAAGAAGGGCCGGCCGGAAAAGCTCGAAGAGCGCCTCGCGCAGCGCATCGTCGATGGCGACCGGCAGGGTCTCGAGGCCGATCTCGAGCTCGCCATGCAACGCTACAAGCCGCTCGACATCATCAACGACATCCTCTTGGGCGGCATGAAGACGGTGGGCGACCTCTTCGGCGCCGGCAAGATGCAGCTGCCCTTCGTCCTGCAATCCGCGGAGACGATGAAGGCCGCCGTCGGCTACCTCGAACCGTTCATGGAGCGGGTCGAGGGCCAGGAGAAGGGCACGATCGTCCTCGCCACCGTGCGCGGCGACGTCCACGACATCGGCAAGAACCTCGTCGACATTATCCTCACGAACAACGGCTACCGCGTCGTCAACCTCGGCATCAAGCAGCCGATCGGCGCGATCCTCGACGCCGCGGTAGAGCACCGCGCGCATGCGATCGGCATGTCGGGCCTCCTGGTCAAATCGACCGTCGTCATGCGCGAGAATTTGGAAGAGATGAGCCGCCAGGGGCTTGATCTCCCGGTGATGCTCGGCGGCGCCGCGCTCACCCGGCGCTATGTCGAGGAGGATTGCGTCAAATCCTATGCCTGCGGCCGGGTCGCCTATGCCAAGGACGCGTTCGACGGCCTCCACTTGATGGACCGCATTGTCGGCAACGATTTCGACGGCCACCTCGCCGAGGTGCAGCGCAAGAACGAGGGCCGCCCGGTCAACCAGACGCGCAAGCTCGGCCGGGCCGGCGATCCGCGGCCAACCCGCCCGGTTGATTTCGCGGAGATCCGGCTGCGCCGCGCCGAGCTGACCCGTGGCGTGCCGGTCCCGGTGCCGCCGTTCTGGGGCGCGCGGATCATCGCCCGGGTGCCGGCGAAGGCGATCGTGCCCTACCTCAACGAGCGCATGCTCTACCAATTCCAGTGGGGCTACCGGAAGGACGGCCGCTCGCTCGCCGAATACAAGGCGTGGGCCAAGACTGAACTGCGCCCGGTGCTCTATCGCATGCTCGAGATCGCGATCCGCGAGAACATCTTTCTGCCGCAGGCCGCCTATGGCTATTGGCGCTGCGCGGCAGAGGGCAACGATGTGATCCTCTTCGACGACGATGCCAAGGGAGGCCGGGAGCGCGAGGTCGCGCGCTTTGCCTTTCCGCGCCAGAACAAGCCGGGCGGGCTCTGCATCGCCGATTTCCTGCGCGACGTCGATGACCCAGGGCTTGACGCCAATGGGCGCGACGTCATCGGTCTCCAGGTCGTGACGATGGGCGCGCGCGCCTCGGAAGCGGCACGCGAGTGGTTCGCCGACAACCGCTACCAGGATTACCTTTATCTGCACGGCCTCTCGGTCGAGATGGCCGAGGCCTTCGCCGAATACGTCCATAAGCGCATCCGCGGCGAACTCGGTTTCGCCGCCGAGGAGGCGCGCGACCACGACGAGATGCTCAACCAGGGCTACCGCGGCAGCCGCTATTCGTTCGGCTACCCGGCCTGCCCCAACCTCGCCGACCAGCGCCAGCTATTGGACCTGTTGGGCGCGGCGGAGATCGGCCTCACCCTCAGCGAAGAAGACCAGCTCGACCCCGAGCAATCAACCTCGGCCATCGTCCTGCACCACCCGCAAGCCAAGTATTTTTCGGTGTAGAGGTAGCAGGTTCCTTACCCCGACCCCGCCGCGGCGCGGTCGGCGATGTCATAGAGCCGGGTCATCTCGCGTTGGAAATGCTCCCTGAGCGCGTTCGCCTCCTCCGGGGGCAACCAGCAGGCCACGGAGTTGAAGCGCAGATCGGCAAGCGTGGCCCTCGTAAGATCCTTCCACGGCAGCTGGGCCGCAGCGCGTGCCATCGCCAGCGTGCTCGTCAGCTCGTCGCGAATGCGCTCGACGAAATCAGCCGGCATCGGCTCCGACTGCATTGGAGGGGTGGTGCGGAGTGCTTCGCCCGGCGCAGCGAACAGATCTGATTGTCGCGCGTCTCGATGAGCTGACATACCAGATATTGTATGTTGATGCCGTGTCGAGGTAAAGACCTTGATACGAACAGCCTCGGCGAGCCATCCTCCGGGCCATGCGCGGCACCTGGCGACAAGATCACCTTCCCGAGATCGTCGCGACCCTCGCCAACCGGCCAGGGCATGAGTCCGTTCGCACGCTGATTACGGATATTCTGCACCACGGGTTCGGCGTCGACTACCACGCGATCGACCACGAGGTTCGGATGCCGGAAGTGCATGGCCGCGCCGACACCCTATTCGGATCGGTCGTGTTCGAGTTCAAGCGCGATTTGCGGCAGGAGCTGCATGATGTGCTGGCCCGGCTCCCAGACTATCTGGGCGAGCGAGAGCGCCAGACTCAGCGTCGGTTTCTCGGCATCGCCACCGACGGCGCCACGTTTGTCGCGTACGAGCTGCGGGAGGGCGCGCTTGTCGAGATCGGGCGGCGCGAGCCGAATCGGGCGCGGCCGGAGGCGCTGCTGGCCTGGCTCGAACCGGCACTGTCGAACCGCGACGATCTCACGCCCGACCCGCTGACGGTCGAGCGTGAGCTGGGCCGCAACAGTCTGAGCTTCGGCCGGGCGCGCGGCGTGCTGGAGCGCCTGTGGGCCGAGTTGGGTGCGCACTCCGAGGTATTGCTGAAGCGCCAGCTTTGGGACGGGCTGCTGCGCGAAGCCTACGGCACCGCGGTCGGCGACGATGCGCTTTTTCTCCAGCACACCTATCTGACCGTCGTTGCAAAAACGATCGCGGCACGGGTGCTCGACCTGCCGGCTGATGACGCCGCCGCGATTCTTTCCGGCCAGGCCCTCGATGAGGAAGGCATCCAGGGCGCGGTGGAGAGCGATTTCTTCGATTGGGTGCTGCAGCTTCCCGACGGGCAGGATCTGGTGCGGCGGATTGCCCGTCAAACGGCGCGCTTTCGCCTGCGCGATGTCGAAGTCGATGTCCTGAAGTCGCTGTACGAAAGCCTGATCGATCCGGCGCAGCGGCACGATCTCGGCGAGTACTACACGCCGGATTGGCGGGCGGCCAAGATCGTCGCCCATGCGCTGACCGCCCCACTCACCCAGCGCGTGCTGGACCCCGCCTGCGGCTCAGGCACCTTCCTGTTCCACGCCATCCGGCGGAAGCTCGCCGCCGCTGAGGCTGCCGGCATCGCGCGACCGGCTGCGGTCGCCGCCTGCGTCGAGCAGGTCCGCGGCCTCGACGTACACCCGGTAGCCGTGATCATCGCCCGGGTCACCTGGCTGCTGGCGCTTGGTCCGGCGATCTTCGAGCGTGAGGGCGAGTTGCACGTGCCGGTGTTTCTCGGCGACGCGATGCAATGGAACCTGCGTCAGATCGGCGACACGCGCGATGTCGTCGTGGCGGTGCCGGATGAGGCGCCGCTGCACGTGCCAGCCGGATTCGCTGAGGATCAGGCGCGCTTCGATCACGGCCTGCAAACCTTGTCTCAGGGCCTGCAAGAGGGTGCCACGCCGGCACAAATCGAGCAGTCGCTGAACCGGATCGAGGGCGTCGCCGCGCCGGACGCTTCGGCGATGGCCGGGACTTTCGGGCGCCTGCGCGAGCTTTACGAGGCCGGGCGCAACGGCATTTGGCCCTTCATCCTGCGCAATCTGATGCGCCCGCTTTGGCTGTCCCGGCCTGAGCAGCAGGCGGATTTGGTGCTCGGCAATCCGCCCTGGATCGCCTACCGGCACCTCAGCGCCGAAATGAAGCCACGCCTGCGCGAGGCCTGCCAACGCATGAATTTGTGGGTCGGCGGCATGCTGGCGACGCAGCAGGACATGTCCGCGCTGTTCTGGGCGCGCGGCGCCGAGCGCTATCTTCGCCCCGGCGGGACGATCGCCTTCGTGCTGCCCTATGCTGCGCTCAACCGGCCGGCTTTTGGCGGGTTGCGTCGTGGTGTGTTCAATACTGTGCAGGTGCGTATCAACGAGGCATGGGACCTAGCCCGGGTGCGCCCGATATTCGGCGAGGTCGGAACGACATCAAGCTGCGTTCTATTTGGCCGACGGGCGGAAGTGGGCCCACTCCCGGCGGACGTGGACCGGTTTTCCGGTACGCTGCATCGACGGGATGCGGCAGAAGCGGAAGCCGATGCTGCGCTACAGCGGACGCGAGAGCTGTGGCCGTCGATTCCCACTTTAGAGGGTGCGTCGCCTTACCGAGCGCGCTTCCAGAACGGAGCGACAATTTACCCTCGTCGGTTCTTCTTAGTTGAGCGCGCAGCGGCCGGGCGGCTTGGCGACAACCCCGCCGCGCCGCGAATGCGCGGAAGGACCAGCTCGATCGACAAACCGCCTTGGAAAGACGTCGATCCCCGCACGGCGCGGTCGAAGCCGAGTTTCTGCGCCCAATCCTGCTCGGTGAGAGCATTGGCCCCTTCCGCGTGCTGACGGCGGCTCTGGGTGTCATCCCCCGCCGATGGTGAAGCGTTGCTCGATGCCGCAGCCGCTGCGAATGCCGGGCATCGCCATCTTGCCGCCTGGCTCCGCGAGATCGAAACAAAATGGCGAACGCACTGCCAAAAGCAGACCGATGGCACGCCAAGGGTCACACTCGGCCAACAACTTGACCATCTGCGTTAGCTGTCAATGCAATTACAGCCGACGGGTATGAAGGTAGCCTATAGCAAATCAGGCACCCTTCTTAGTGCGTCTATTCTGGATGATCCTTACGTCATCGTCGACCACATGGCCTACTGGACCGTTGCCCGGAGACCGACGAGGCCCGCTATCTCACGACGGTGCTGAACAGCGCAACCGTCGTGGCACGCATCGTTTCGATGCAGCCGCGCGGAGCGGGCGGCCCGCGCCACTTCGACAACCTCGTCTGGGAGCTTCCCGTCCCCGAATACGATCGGCGTGAGACACTGCACCGCGAGCTTGCCACTGCCGCCGCCCGCGCCGAGCACGTCGCGGCAGCTGTCGCCCTCCGAGAGGGCGTACACTTCACGACCCAGCGGCGGGCGATCCGCGACGCGCTCGCCGAGGACGGCATCGCCGCGACGATCGACGGTCTCGTCAACCGACTGCTCGATCGCTAGCTGCCGGACGTTGATAAATTGGCAAAAAATATGTATTATTACATAATATCTCAATCCGGATAGGGACCGCTTGGTCCTCCGCGGAGGAATGCGGACGCCTGCTGATTCCCAGCAGATGCAGGCGGCGGAGCGGTATCTGGGAAGGGCAGTTCGCGCCGCTTCGCCGAGCGGTGCCGCTCCGCTATGGTCGGTCTCGATTTGAAGCGAAGGGAGAGGCGCGATGGCTTTCTATGAACTGCGGCAATACCACGTGCGGCCCGGCAAGATGGCGCAATGGCTGAAAATCATGGAAGAGGAGATCATCCCGTTCCAGGTCGCCAAGGGCATGGTGATTACCGGCAGCTTTAAGGGCGAGACCGACGAATCCGTTTATGTCTGGATGCGCCGCTTCGAGAGCGAGGCGCAGCGCGAGGCGCTTTATAACGCGGTCTATCAGAGCGACCATTGGAAAAAGGAGATCGCGCCGCGGATTCCCGATCTCCTCGATCGGGAAAAGATGGTGGTGACGCGCATCGTCCCGACGCCGCGATCGACGGCGCAGTAGCTCGCCCCCGCCACAAACGCCGCATTCCCGGCTTTCGCCGGGAATGCGGTTTTCTTAACGGCTCAGCGCGACGCGGGCGCGGTCCAGCGGGCGAGCGCTTCGAGGGCGCGCCCCTCGCCGCCGCTGTCATAGGCCGCGAGGTGGCCGACGCCGGCGATCTCGATCATCGTCTTGGGCTCGTGGGCGGCGGCGTAAAGGCGGCGCGCCTCGGCGATCGGGATGGCTCCATCGGCGGTGCCGTGGAGGATCATCAAGGGCGCGCCGATCCCGCCGATCAGCGCCTCGGAATCGAACTGGTCCCGCATCAGCCAGCGATAGGGGAGCGGCAGCGCCTTCAATTCGAAGAGGCGGCGCACCGAGGCGTAGGGCGAGTTGAGGAGGACCCCGGCGACCGGCCGGTCGCGGGCGAGGGCGACGGCGGGGCCGGTGCCGAGGCTCTCGCCGAACACCGCGATCTTCGACCCCGGCGCGGCGCCTCGGATCCAATCGAAGGCGGCGCGCGCGTCGAGGCGCAACCCAACTTCGCTCGGGGTCCCGGTCGAGGCGCCATAGCCGCGGTAATCGATCGCCATGACGCCAAGCCCGCTTTTCTGCAGATCGGGCAGGCGCCACACCGTGTCGGCCAGATTCCCCGGCGTGCCGTGGAGGAACAAGACGATCCCGCGCCCGGGCTCCGGAGGGGGCGACCACCAGGCATCGAGCCGTTCGCCGTCCTCGGTCATGATATCGACCGCGGCAAACCCGGTGAGGCCGACCGATTGCGGGCTCACCCGCGGGCCCCGCTGGTCGCCGAACTGGAACTCGTGCTGATGGACGAAAAACCACAGGCACAGCGCGCCATAGCCGGCCGACGCGAGCATCAGCGGGATCAGCACCCCGAGCCAGAACCTCGCTCTGCGCTTTCCGGGCCGTGCGGGCAGCACTTCCGCCAGGTCAGGGCTCCTCAAATATCGTGCACGTCGACGATGCCGGGCAAGGATTTGACGGCGGCGCGGATCCGGGGGTCGATGCGGTAGCCGCCGGGGAGCGCGAGCTCGACCTCGTTTCTCGGCAGGTCGAGGACAACCGTCACCCGGCCGCGCCCGCCCGCTTCGCGCGCGATCAGGCTCCGGAGGCGCGGCAGGGCGTCAGCTTCGCCGACAAAGACGCGCAACCCCGCGGCGGCCTGGGCGACGACGCCGTCGAGCGGCTCCAGTTTCTGCGCCGTCAGCCGCAGGCTATCCTCCTCGCGCCGGACATCGAGGGTGACGATCAGCGGCTGGCCGCTGTCGATCAGCGCGCGGGCCTGCCCCAGCACCTCGGAAAACAGCGTCACCTCGAACACCCCCGAGGTGTCGGACAATTGCACAAAGGCAAAGCGGTTGCCGCGCGCCGAGGTGCGCTCCTTTTTGCCGATGACGATGCCGGCGAGGCGGAAGCGGGTCGAGCCGCCCGCGGCGAGCGCCGCCGGGAGGTCGGCAAAGCTGAGGATGCCGGCGCGTTCGAGGCTCTTGCCATACGGATCGAGCGGATGGCTCGAGAGGTAGAAGCCGATCGCGTCGAACTCGTTCTGCAAGCGCTCGACATCGGGCCAATCCGACACCACCGGCAGGGAAGGCCGCGCCGCAAAGCCGCTAGTGGCGATGCCGGCGAAGAGGCTCTCCTGCCCATCCTGGCGCTCCTCGGCGGCGCGGCTCGCCTGGCGCAGCAACAGTTCAGCCGCGGCAAAGCTCTGCGCCCGGTTCGGGTTGAGGCATTCGAAGGCGCCGGCCTTGACCAGGTTCTCGAACTGGCGCCGGTTGAAGCTCTTGGCGTCGAGGCGCAGCGCGAAATCGAACAGATCCTTGAACGGGCCATGGTGAGCGCGTTCGGCGACGAGGTCGCGCATCGCCTGCTCGCCGACCCCCTTCACCGCGGCGAGCGCGTAGCGGATCGCGGGCTTCCCGTCCTTGGGGTCGGGCTCGACGCCAAAGGCAACATCGGAGCGGTTGATGTCGGGCGGCAATAGCGCAATGCCGAGCCGACCCAGCTCCTGGCGGAAATGCGCGAGCTTGTCGGTGTTGCCGAGGTCGAGCGTCATCGACGCGGCCATGAACTCGACCGGGTAATTCGCCTTCAGGTAGGCGGTCTGGTAGGCGACCAGCGCATAGGCGGCGGCATGCGATTTGTTGAAACCGTAGCCGGCGAACTTCGCCATCTGGTCGAAGATCAGCTCGGCGCGGGCCCGCCCGACCCCGCGCGCCGCCGCGCCCTCGACGAATTGCTGGCGCTGCGCGTCCATTTCCGCCTGGATCTTCTTGCCCATCGCGCGGCGCAACAGATCGGCGCCGCCGAGCGTATAGCCCGCCAGCACCTGGGCGATCTGCATGACCTGCTCCTGGTAGATCATGATGCCGTGGGTTTCCTTGAGGATCTCCTCGAGCGCCGGGTGCAGATAGTCGGGCGCCTCCTCGCCGTGCTTCACCGCGATGTAGCGCGGGATGTTCTCCATCGGCCCGGGGCGATAGAGCGAGACGACCGCGATGATGTCCTCGAAGCGGTCGGGGCGCAGCTTTTTGAGCATGTCGCGCACGCCCTGGCCTTCGACCTGGAACACCCCGACCGTGTCGCCGCGGCTTAACAAGTCGAAGCTCGCCCGGTCGTCGAGGGGCAGGGTCGCGAGATCGAGCGCGACGCCGCGCGCGGCCAGTAGATCGAGGCAGCGCGCCAGCACGGTCAGCGTCTTCAACCCGAGAAAGTCGAATTTGACGAGGCCGGCCAGTTCGACCCATTTCATGCTGAACTGGGTCGCCGGCATGTCCGAGCGCGGGTCGCGATAGAGCGGCACCAGCTCTGCCAAGGGCCGGTCGCCGATGACCACCCCGGCGGCATGGGTCGAGGCGTGGCGGTAGAGGCCTTCGAGCTTCAGCGCAATCGTCAAGAGCCGCGCCACGGTCTCGTCCGAGTCGCGCAGTTCTTGCAATTGCGGCTCGCCGGCAATCGCCTTGGCGAGGGTCACCGGGTGCGCCGGGTTGTTCGGCACCAGCTTGCAGAGCCGGTCGACCTGGCCGTAGGGCATGCCGAGCACCCGGCCGACATCGCGCAATACCGCGCGCGCCTGCAACTTGCCGAAGGTGATGATCTGGGCGACCCGGTCGCGGCCGTATTTGTGCTGGACATAGCGGATCACCTCATCGCGCCGGTCCTGGCAGAAATCGATGTCGAAATCAGGCATCGACACCCGTTCCGGGTTGAGGAAGCGCTCGAAGAGGAGCCCGAAACGCAACGGATCCAGATCGGTGATCGTCAAGCTCCAGGCGACGACCGAGCCCGCCCCCGAGCCGCGCCCGGGGCCGACCGGGATACCCTGACGCTTCGCCCATTGGATGAAATCGGCGACGATCAGGAAATAGCCGGCAAACCCGGTCTCGACGATCATGTCGAGCTCGAATTCGAGGCGGTCGCGATAGGGAGCGGGGTCGACGGCATATAATCCCGGGGCGGCGAGCCGGGCATCGAGCCCGGCGCGCGCCGCCTCGCGCAACGCGGTCGCCTCGTCGATCCCGTCTGCGGTCGGGAACGCCGGCAGGATCGGCCGCTGCGGCTGCGGGATGAAGGCGCAGCGCCGCGCGATGACGAGGGTGTTGTCGCAGGCTTCCGGCAGATCGGCGAAGAGGGCGCGCATCTCGGCGGCCGGGCGGAAGAAATGCTCGGGGGTCAGCTGCCGGCGGTCGGTGTCGGCGACGGCGCGGCCCTCGGCAATGCACATCAAGGCGTCATGCGCCTCATAGAAATCGCGGTCGGGGAAATAGGCGTTGTTGGTCGCGACGAGCGGCACATCATGGGCATAGGCGAGGTCGACGAGCCCCGCTTCGCTGCGCGCCTCCTCGGGCATGCCATGCCGCATCAATTCGATGTAGAGCCGCCCGGGAAAGAGCTCCTTGAGCTGGGCCAGCATCGCTTCGGCCGCCTCCGCCTGCCCCTCGGCGACGAGATGCCCGATGGGGCCGCCCGCCCCGCCGGCGAGGCAGATCAGCCCCTCATTCGCGGCGGCGAGGTCAGAGAGCGTCAGCGCCGGCTCGGCGCCGGCTTCGCCGTCGAGAAAGGCGTGGCTCGTGAGCGCCATCAGGTTGCGGTAGCCAGCCTCGCTCTGCACCAGGAGCACGATGCGGTCGGGCCCATGGCCATTGACCGGGCCGTTGCCGTTGGGGATGCGCAGGCCATTGCCGTTCTTGGCGCCGTTGCCGTTTTTGGCCCCGTTGGCCGTCGCTTCCCGCGCGAGCGCGATCTCAACCCCGATGACCGGCTGGATGCCGGCTTCGGCGCAGGCGGTGGCGAATTCCAAGGCGCCGAACAAATTGCCGCTGTCGGTGATCGCGACCGCCGGCATCGCCGCGGCGCGGCAGAGCCGGACCAGCTCGCCGATCTTGATCGCGCCGGCCGACAAGGAATAGGCGGTGTGGGTGCGCAGATGGATGAAATCGGCGAGCGGCATGAGTCTCACGAAGGCTGGAGGACCCATCAAGATGGCACGGGGGGAGACTGAAAACAGCCTTTCGCTGCGAGCCCTGGAAACTCTGTCATCCTGGCCCGCCTCGCACCGCGGTACGGCGGTTCCGGGTGGCTCGATTCGCCGAGAGCGCCGTGCTCCCAGCAAATTTTGAACTGGTTGATCCGTCGGTGCCGGCCCCTCACCCCACCCCTCTCCCCGCAGGCGGGGAGAGGGAGGGACCCATCGCGCAAGCGATGGGAGGGTGAGGGGCGCGCACGGTGTGAGCCGGCGCTCAGCCGGGCCTGAGCTTGCCGTCTTCCAGCGCGACGATGCGGTCGAGGCGGTGGGCGAGTTCGAAATTGTGGGTCGCGATCAGCGCGGCGAGGCCTTGAGCGCGGACGGTCTCGATGAGGATCGCCATGACGCTCGTTCCCGTGGTGTGGTCGAGATTGCCGGTCGGCTCGTCGGCGAGGAGGATCTTCGGGTCGTTGGCGAGCGCGCGAACCAAGGCGACGCGCTGCTGTTCCCCGCCCGAGAGCCGCGCCGGGCGGTGGTTGAGGCGCTCGGCGAGCCCGACCCGCTCCAACAATGCCGCCGCCTTGTCGCGCGCGACAGGGCGCCGGGCGCCGGCGATCATCTGCGGCAGCATGACGTTTTCGAGCGCCGAGAATTCCGGCAGCAGATGGTGGAACTGATAGACAAAGCCGAGCGCGCGGCGGCGCAACAGGGTGCGGTGCTCGTCTGAGAGGCCGCCGCAGTCGCGGCCCTCGATGAGGACCGCGCCGCCGTCCGGCCGCTCCAGGAGGCCGGCGACATGCAGCATCGTCGATTTGCCGGCGCCCGAGGGGCCGACGAGCGCGACGATCTCGCCGGGAGCGAGCGCGAGGTCGATGCGGTCCAGCACCGTGATCTCGACCCCGCCCTGGCGAAACACCTTGCGGACCCCGCGCAGTTCGAGCGCTGGCGGAGGCGGTGCGATCTCGGTCAACTCGCCTTCGCCATTTTCATTGGAACTGGATCAGCAGCGTGCGTCCTTCGAGACGGCCGCTCCGCGGCCTCCTCAGGATGAGGTTTTTTCTTAATGCCATCAAAAGCATACCTCATCCTGAGAGGCTGGCCGGAAATGAATAGAGTGATTTCAGTCATCTGTGATTCGGTCGTGGTTGCGAGCTACGACGGAGGATCACATGGCTTGGACCGAAATCACTCGGAGGAAGTAT